>Ga0302326_10000378_pt1 | contig 126270 bp, 103 predicted proteins | sample Palsa_T0_3_FD_202264 | JGI IMG/M metagenome (GOLD analysis project Ga0302326, IMG submission 202264) | Peat permafrost microbial communities from Stordalen Mire near Abisko, Sweden - Palsa_T0_3 | ecosystem: Environmental > Terrestrial > Soil > Palsa > Peat permafrost | place: Sweden: Abisko... | reverse complement strand
CTTCAGCCGTTTCGTTACCTCCACGGCTGCTCCGATTGCTACCGGCTGGAGCGACAATTGCCGGGCGGGGTTCGCACCCGCTGAAAGACCGTGCCTTTGCACGGCGCACTAAGTGATTGATTTATAAACCCCTGAAATCCCCTCGAAGCGGCTGAAAATCCGCGTGTCGGGTGTTCAATTCCCTCCCTGTGATCAAATCTTCGCCAATCTTTCGACCGTGTCAGGATACCTCTCAACCATGCGGATCAACAATGCTGCCTGCGCGTTGGGGCGCGCGCGCCCTTGCTCCCAGTTCTCAAGAGTACGTACGTTGGTCCGCAGATATTTTGCAAACAAGGCTCGCGATATGTTCATGCGTTAACGCAGTGCCGATAGCTCCTTTGCGGACATTTTTGCTGTGACCTTAGTTTGAACAACTTTGGTGCGCAGAGTGCGCTTGCCGGTTCGCTGATCGGCCAGCGCCAGAAAACCCTCTGTCAACTCGGCCATCAAATTGCGCTTTTTCTTCATACCTACTTCCTCATCTGCAATTCTATCTTCAAAAGACTTTCCAGCGTTGCCCGATCTTTTTTCGATATATCGCTCAATTCATTCTTGTCGTACAGAGTGAATAGCCAGAACTGCCACCAAGCGCTTTCAATTGATCTATCAGCCGTTGGCGGATTCCTGGGCCATTTACGATAACTCAGGTCAATCGCCACAACTACCGGAGCAAGAGCCGTGAAAGCGACGACCCGTTCAAAGAAGCCCGAAAGTTTCGCCGCAGGGGTGGGGCGCGCTCTGCGTCTCATGGCAAATGGTGCGAGAAAAACCGCTCGTATGTATGGCACGCCGATCTGCGTGTGGGAAAACCGGAAGGTTGTCGCGAAGAAGCCGTGATGTGATTCTAAAGAGTCAATTCGAAACCTGGGGCTTACCGCGGCTGCTCTCACCACTCTTGGATCGAGCCAGCCCACCGCAGGCTCAGTGAGTTTGATTCGTTGAGGGTCAGTTGAGGGAAACGCTTTCCCGCCTGAGGCGACTTGCCTACGCGGAAATCTGACCCTTTGGCCGCGGCATTTGTCCGATAAACAACGACGTAGCGATCCTATTTAACGTGCCGTAACACTTCGACGGCTCACTTACCAGGATCACACAAGATTTAGACAAATAAAGGCAACGCGCAGCAAAAGAGCGTTTCGCTCAAGAGCTCGGCGCGGTCGAGCGTCGACGGTTACTGCAACCCGCCTTGCAGTCTGCTACGCTTTATCGGTAATTTCAGGGTAAATTCGTTTCCTAACGATTTGTGCGAAGTGATAATCGCATGGAAAAAACAACAGAGCGTGAGGATGCCAAGAGCAGACGGCGTCCCCGTATTTTTTGCGTAATCACATTTTCGCTATTGGCAGGCTCGATAGTCGAAGCGCAAGTCCCGGGTCCTTCGGGCCAACCCACCGCTGAACACGCAATCCCTTCCCCGACCGCGACACCGGCGGCGCCGGTGCAACCAACAGCAACCACCGCGACCGCCGCGTCGACGCCCCAATCAAGCGGCGCGACGTCTCCAGACTCGACGACGTCATCCGCGCCAACTGCCGTTCTGGCGCCCTCGCCCGGCACATCGGACTCTGCTGCGGTTGAAACAGCTGCGCCTTCGGGGAGTCCGGCGCCGCCTCCCGCCGCCGCGCCGGTAGCAGTATCGAGACCCGCGTCGACGACGGCGGCGGATTCCGATTCGACCGCTGCGCCGCCTAAGAATGCGGCTGCACATGGCAAAGGGCGCAAATCAGCGAAAAAGGAAGAGGCCGAGGAAGAGTGGGTGCTTTTGCCCGAACCCGTCAAAGCAACGGCTCAAACCGGATCATCGGCTGACGCGGCGACGGCGCCAGTTCACGGCACGGCGCCCGCCAGCGGCACGGCGCCCGCCAGCGACACGGCGGCCTCCAACGACACGGCGCTTGCAGCGGCACCGCCGGCGGCGATGCCTCACGACGTACAGCCTGCAGCGGCACCGCCGGCGGCGACGCCTCACGATGCACAGCCCGCAGCGGCACCGCCGGCGGCGATGCCTCACGATGCACAGCCTGCACAACCTGCAACGGCAGACCGTGAACAGCGAGTGGCCTTGGTCATCGGCAATGCCAATTACAAGGTGGGACATCTTCCAAATCCCGTGAATGACGCTCAGGCCATGGCTAGCAAGCTCAAAGAACTCGGTTGGAAGGTGATCGAGAGGGAGAACGTGGGGCTCGAGGAGATGAAAAAAGCGGCTGGGGAATTTGGCGCTCAGCTTTCGGCGGGAGGCGTGGGATTGTTCTATTACGCCGGTCACGCGATTCAGTCCGGAAACGTGAACTTCCTCGTGCCGGTTGACGCCGATATCCAGGACGAGGACGAATTGCAGACCCGTTCCCTCGACGCGAACGACGTGCTGCGCAAGATGGATGAGACCCAGAACTCTATGAAGATCGTGATCCTGGACGCGTGTCGCAATAATCCGTTTGCCAAGAGCTTCGGATCGGCATCCCGCGGACTGGCGCCGGTGCAGATGGGCTCGGGCGCGATCATCGCTTACGCGACGCAGCCGGGCGCCACCGCGGCGGACGGCACCATCGGTAACGGCCTGTACACTTCCGAGCTGTTGCGCGCTCTTTCGCACCCGGGCCTCGGGGTAGAAGAAGTATTCAAACAGGTCCGCGTGGAGGTCAAGAATAAATCGGGCGGGAAACAGATCCCCTGGGATGCTTCCTCGTTGACCGGCGATTTTTATTTCAACCCGACGGCGGAACAGGCGGCGCTTCCCAGGGTGGCCAGCACAGAAGGGCCGAGAGTCGCGTCGGGCCAGGCGCGCGCAATCGTCCCAGTGCTGGTGTCGCGGAGGCTGTTCGAGAATTATCAACTGGCGGCCAACCTGCCGTTGGCGGCAACGTTGTCGGTCGGCAAATTTTCAGCCGACGGCACGACGTTCTTGACGGCCACGCAAGATCGAATGCTGCGGGTGTGGAACGCGGCGACTGGAACGATCTCGCTCAGTCAGCCGGATTTTGGCGCACCCAGCCTGTCGGCCGACGGTCGATACCTTTTGGGACTGCACGGCGCTCGCACCGTTCATCTGCTCGACACGGAAGCGAAGAGCGTATCCGTCAGAACATTTCAGGTGGGCAATGATGTGCAAACGGCCGCCGTGTCACCCGGCGGCCGGCGTTTGCTGCTCTACACGCGTGAGCGGGGCTTCTTTATGCTGAACACCGACGGCGGCGCGGTGGTCGGTGAGCCGCGCAAGATCGAAGGTGATCCTCAATTCGCCTTCTCGCCGTCCGGCAACCGAGTCTTGCTCTGGGGTTCCAAGCGCAATGATCTTTTCCTCTGGGACACGGAGACCGGCAACCGCATCGGCCGCACCTCGCCGCACCACAGTCCGGTGAGCATGGTCCAGTTCAGCAAGGACGGCAGCTTGATGTTGACCGCCGCAGCCGGCGATTCTGCGATCGTGTGGCAAATGTCCGATGGAGCGGATCTCAAGAAACTGGCACTCAGTGACGGGGACCCGCTGCCAACCCAGGCAGAGTTCATCGACGATGGCAAGCATGTCGTCATGAATGTTCAGAAATCGGCGAAGGCGCCGGATTCGGGTTTTGTCCTCGGAATCTGGGACGTCGCCACCGGCAAGCCGACGACCACCCTGTTGGCGAAAGCGCTAGTCAAGAGCATGCGCTTTTCGGCGGATCAGCAGCGGCTCTTCATTACAGGGTCCGACAATTCGACCCGCGTGTTCGATATGGCCACCAAGACTCAAGTGGACGCGCTGGGCGGTGCCGAGTTGATCGGATTCTCGGCGGATGGCCGACGGCTCATTGCGCACGACGGGGATGGCATTCGCCTCTACGACGCGCATAGCTTGAGTCCGATCGCTCGCATGCCAGGCCAGATCACCGCATTCGTGGGTCCCAAGGCGGCCAATCTATATGCCACTGCCGCAACGGATGGCAGCGTACGGCTCCTGAACTTCGAAAACGGCGATACCGTGAGCATTCTCAAGGGCCACATCCTTCCGGTATCGGGTGTCAACTTTGCGCCGGACGGCAAGGCGTTGGTGACCTTCAGCGATGACAAGGTGGCGAAGCTGTGGGCGCTGCCGGCGGTTCAGGATGTCGACAAATTGACCAAGGACAGCTTTGAGTCGACGGCCGAGTATCAAAAACGCGTTGCAGGCTGGTCGTCGGATTACACGACATTAGTAACGCTTGGCGACTACAACGCGGATACGGAGTCTTATACGGTCAAGGTCGGGGACTTCCCCATCAACGTGCCGATGGCTCGCGACGACGCCCGTCATCTTGCCGGTCAACGTGAAGCAATCTTGAGCGGCCGCCTGAAATACTATGATGTCGATCAACTTCAGCTCGCGGACTCTAAAATCAGCCGAATTCCGTAGTCGAAGGCGATCATTGGCCGCCCGTGGCGGCATTGAGAAGAAGGAAAAAGGTAATGCGCAGAATGATTGCTTGGACGATTGCGTCGACTATTTTCCTCAGCGCGGGTGTGCACGCCGCCCATGATTGCGCTCAGGCCAAGAAGGATTTACTGCTCGCGAAAGAGCGGATCACCGCCTCGGCCGACGATGAGGCGACGGTGATTTTGAATCAATCCATCGACGAATGCCCGACGTATGACGCCTATGAGACGCTCGCAGAGCACTTGGCGGTGTCGGACAGCGGTCGCGACAATGTGAATGCGGTTGACGCGTTCGTGGCGGCAAATGCTCGAGCGCCGACCGCCACGGATCGGGCGCAAACGTTGTTTCAATACGCAGCGCTCCTGAATAGAAAAGGCGATCCGCAAAATGCCTATCCCTTGATCCAGCAAGCCCTCGCGCTGGATCCAAAACGATCGGCAATCAAGAATCTTGCTGCAGAGATCGACGTGCAAATCAGGAACCCGAAGACCGAGGAGATCACCAGAGCGTTGCGCTATTCAATGTTCAAGCCTTTGAAGTCGGCGGGCCGTTCCGGATCCCAAGCGTCCTTTGGCGGCGGCGGCGCTCAGGTCAATCTTCCAATCAATTTCGAAACCAATAGTACTACCGTCGATGAGGAGACTCGGGCGAATGTATCGAAACTCGCCGACGCGCTCGCCGACCCCGGGCTGGCGGGAAGGAAAATCGTGTTTATCGGACATTCGGATCAGCGCGGAGACGAGGACTACAACGAGTCATTGTCCCGCGCGCGCGCCCAAGCGATCAGCGATAGCGTCGTTGCACTCAAGCCGCAACTCGCGGGCATGATCGTCATCGAAGGGCGTGGAGCGCGCGAGCCCGTGAACAGTGGATCGGACGAGGCATCGCTGCGCGCCAATCGGCGACTTCAAGTCATCACGAAATAAGCGCTCACGCCGCCAATCAGGTGCTAGGTGCGACCGCGTCGGGCCACGCGACCACGCTACGCGCACATCGAAACCCCGTGTCCTGGAACGACCAGTTGGGATCTATCTCTCGCCGCCTCGACAATCGCTCATTGACCGGGTTTGTATCGAGCCAAGAGGCACCCCGCAGCACTCTGGATGTCGGCGTACCTCCGTCGACCCATTCCAACAGACCGTCGCCGAGTCCGCGGACGCCGAAGAACCCGGTCATCGGCTGCTCAGCCGCAGCCTTGACACCCGTGCGAGTGTCCGCCAACGAGACCCGAGGTTCATTGCCCCACGCAAAAATTCGGTGATCGGATCCCCGGGCGACGAACTCCCATTCGCCCTCGACCGGCAGACGCTGATTTCGCCAGCCGCAATAGTCACTGGCGGATTTATAGTCGATGCCGCGTACCGGATACTTCGAGGAATCAACCCCGAGCGGGGCCAAGGAATCCCGGTAGCTTTTCCACGATTCCCCGTCTCGCGACGTCAAGCTCTTCGTTGAGTAGTTCACCGCGTAAACTTTGCCGGCGCGCTCCGCCGCGGTCCGATAGGACTTCGCTGCGACGAATTCGCCGAATGCTCCGTTGGTCACTTCCGTGGCATCCAACTCGAAGGGTTTGAGTGCAACGGTCCTCGGAACCTCGTCGGAAAAGTCCGTGTCCTTGCAATCACCCCCCGCCTGCCGGCACAGAAATACGGCCTGCGCAATCTCGCTCGGCTGACTGCCTAGGCGCGCGAGACGATTGCCGGTACGAAGGGCATGCTGAATCGCAGTTTCTGCTTCCGCGAGCAGGCGCGGAACGTCGGGGGCCGCCGCCAACCGCTGCTGGACGGTGCGCAACCGCTGCATTCCCTGCTGTAGGAATGGATCGTCGGGATCGACGCCGACGCTGCGAGCTCTCTCCGCCAGCGCCGCCACGTGGCTGAGGCTGTCAGCGGCGGCCTTATGGCGTCCGTCCGACAGGAACCACGCGAGCCCGGCGAGCGACAGCAATAGAGTTGCAGCCGTCCCAACCCATGCCGCCGATCGCGGTAGTCGCAGCGCGTTTGGTTTCAGTCCGGACAGCAACGATTCGACCGAGTCCGTCCTTTTCGTCCTGTCGTACGCCAGCGCTTGCGCGAGACTCGTATTTTGACGGCGCGTCAGCATCTTGACCGGCATGACCCGCAAATGATCGTTCCGGGCCTCCACGGCCGACGGCCGATCGAAGGGTGGATGCCCCGATAGCATTTCATAGACCACGCAGCCCAGAGAATAGACATCGTCGCGCTGATTCGGATCACGCCCTTCGAGCATCTCGCAGCTCGCGTATCCAACCGTCATCGCGCTCAACGCCGAAGGATCGAAGCGCCCGGCGCGGCCGCGTGCGGCCCGGGCAATGCCGAAATCCAGCAATTTCGCCTTGCCGGAGGTGGTCACGAATACGTTGGACGGTTTCAGATCACAATGGATCACGCTGTGATCGTGCGCATAGGCCAGTGCAGCGCAGACGTCCTGAATGATAGGCCACGCCCGATCGAACGGCATGCCGCGTCCGAAGTCGTCGTCGATGAGGTCCTTGAGGGTCTTGCCCTCGAGATACTCCATCAGAATGTAGACGTTGCGGCCTTCGCCATTGAGCGAATACACGCCGACGATGTTCGGATGCTGCAAGGCCCGCGTCTTGCGGACTTCTTCGCGCATCAACTCCACTGCTTCCGGATGTTTACGGATTTCGGGCTTTAGCAATTTTACGGCGAATATCTCACCCAGGATCTGCTCATCGCGCGCCAGGTAGACGATCCCCAGGCCGCCTTCGCCCAGTTTGCGCTCGAGCAAGTAGCGCCCGCCAAGCAACTGTCCAGTCGCGAGAGGCGTCTCGACCGGTGCGGTCGACTCCGCAGCAGTCCCGCGAAACCGGGTGTGATCATCCTGCGGGTCGGCGGCAGCACTTGATGCAGGCTCTCCCACGATTCGTAGCTGCGTCTCTGCTGACCGCGGATTTGCCGCTCCAGCGGGCGCATCCCGATTGGGGGCGCGTGACTCGAGCGCCGCGTCCGCGTCGACCTCGGGCGGTGCGACCCGTACAGCGTCCGATTCGATCGCTTCGAAGAGCCCTAGGCGCATGAGCATCGCGGAGGGTATTAGATGCGCCGCCGCGTCCTTGCGCAACTCGGCAATGGCGGCCTCCGGTGTCAAAGACCCGTCTCGAAGCGCTACAGCGACGGCCGATTCGAGTTCTGTGGGGGTTGCCGTACCCAACGCGATGCCCTCGAGGGTCGACCGAATTCGATCCTCTACGGACGGGCCAGTCATTATCAGGGACACTGCAACGGAGTTTCCGGCCCCTTGCGAGCACCGTCGAGACCAAGCTCGATGCAACGGTGCCGCATGGCGCCATAGACTTGAATGCCAGCAACTCCGAAGTACGGCGAGTGCTCGATGAATGTCATTAGGCTCGGAACCCCACAGAATATAAAGGTAATCTTAATGTGGATGAACGGCTTGTGACAGATCCGATGTCTATGCCGGCTGCGCCTCGACACGCTGTCCTGTCCAATTTGAGGGTAACTTTATTCGCAAGTCGAATCCGCGAGCTAAGCGCGAAGTTCAATTGCCTCCCTGGTCCACCATTCAAGCCATTGATTTTATTAAATAAAATACCATATTGAATTGCTCAAAAATCCGCATTCGTTTTATTGAGCGACTGCAACTCTTGCTGCCAACTCAGGCGCTCGGCCGAGTCGCGCTCGAACAGCGCAGCCGTCTTCTCCAAGACGAGCGTAAACGGACGACCTTTGCGCGGTGAATGAACGCAGGCTGCCGTGCAGGTTAGAAAGGCAGCCCCTTGGAGATTCGTGCCCGCAACCCAATGCCATAGATCACGTTCCCGGTTGCCACGTTGATCGGCAGGAACTGGGTCAGGTAGGCACCCGTGTAGTGCGCAAACATGAGCCCTGCGTAGACGTCGAAGTGCGCATTGAATTTATAGTCGGGCAGTATCCCAAACTGCTGATTGGTGTACTGGTCATTGTGACTGTTGGCTTCGTTGTCCACATTGTAATAACCGACGCTGAGTGAGAATGCGTCGGTAAATCGATAATCGGCGCCCACCCATACCACTCGTATCGGGGCATCACCCCAAGTAGAGTTGAATGCCTTGGCCGTCACCAGGCCGGCGATGGGCATGTTGTAGTACGAAGTGATTTGCGCGCTCCAGTTATTCGATCCGGAGGGTATGGTCTGATCGGTGTGTTCAACGCCGGCGTAGATCGACCCTCTGGGTGTGAAATCGTACTTGGCGGCCAGCATGCCTCCAAAAGAGTCCGACACGCGCAGGCCCACATCGTTGGTGAAGAGCTTGTACGACAGTGACGGGGTGTTTCTGGCTTTGGACGCCGCCAGTTCCACGCTGAACGGGCCGGCATGGTAGGCCACCATTCCCTCGAGCGCCGAACCCACGTCCGCGGCTTCGGAGCTGTCGGTTTGACCGATTTTGTATTGCAGGCCGAAGCTGACGGGGCCAATCTTGTTGTCATACCGGACACTGTTGTCGAGTCGCGCATTCTCCGTAATGCCGAGACCGCCGCCGATGGTGCCGGAATAGCCAATCGGGGAATAAAGCCCCGAGGCATGCAGCGGATCGAATTCGGTGACTTGTTCGGTGGAGAACGCCACAGTTCGTCCGATTTCGAAAGACCCAGCCAGTGGGTACGAGATGCCTACGTATTGAGCACGCGAGAAAGCTTGACCATTGATCGCCGACGCGCTGCTGATGGTCGAGAGGGTATTCGCGTTATTCAGCACCGACCGGCCGTTATTCGCAATCTGTCCGGAGGCGGAATTGATCGCCCCCTCAAGCTTGAAGAAGCCGCTGAACCCGTTACTGAAGGTCTCATTGCCTTGCAGACCGTAGCGCGACATCTGCTCGGCGCCTGAAACCACCGCCCATCGAGACCCCTGGTCCTCGCCGGGAATGTTGTAGGAGTTGAACCCAAACGTGTGAACATCGCTCGGGGGCAACGAATGCTCGATATGAGCGACGCTGTCGTCCAAGATCGTATAGATTTCGATCGAACCTTCCGCCGCGCGCACGACGCCCGCGATTGCACACATGACTGCCAAGGCGAGTACTGACTTTCCCACGGTTATTATTCTCCCAAATGCGACTAAAAAACTCGTTATATTCCGCCATATATAGCACAAGTGCCTCGTAAAGCACACAATCCCGAGTGGGGCGAACCAGCGGATCGAGGTCATGGCAAAGGCAGGCAATATTCTTGCTACCATGTCTGATCAAGGCCCTCACGCATGCGCATGCCCAGAGCACCAGGTTTGTTTCCGACCCCATCGATCACGGCGCTGGCGCCAATTTTGCTTTGCATCTCCGCGCACTGCCTCGGGGATCAACCGGCCCTCGGAGATAAGTCAAATAAATCGGAAATGAGCGCGCGGCAGTCGCATGACGCTATCCCGCCCGCCCCGCCAGTCCGGAAAAAGCGCGATTCGTCAACCGGATAGCATGCGCATCGTTTACTGTTGACGGGGCCATGCATCATCCAGCGCCGCCGGGAGCAATCGATGTTCAAAAAGTCACAAATGTTGATTCTCAGTTCGATCTTTGCGAGCGCGATGTGCATCTCGGATGAACCGCTCCCTCTGCCGCGGCCGGCCACCTTTCCTAACGGCTTGAGCGTGGGGCCAGTCGCTCTCAACGGTACGAGCTACGCCTCGGCCGAAACAGTTACCGCCAATGCGCTGGGCAGTGGCGTGAACGGTCCGCTCACCGCTCAGACGGGGTTGACCATCTACATGACGAAGGACAATTGGTGGACGGGCGGCAAGGTGGGTGAAGTGGATGGGCTGAACGTCCTGCTGCGCCAGAATGCACCGGATTCGGACGCCAGCGGCATCTTGGTCAATGTACAAAATCAGGGAAATGGTTTCTTGTCGGCGACCGAATTCGCTTCCAGCATCGTCGACCCGGTGAGCAACACCCTCACCTATGGCATCGACGTTCAAGAAGGCGCGTTGAATGAGCCGACCGGCGGATATTATGGGGCGGTCTATACGGCCGATTATGGCGCGCTCTCCACCGGGGTTCTCATTCAGAACAGCATTCCGAGTGCCTCGTGGCAGTATGCCATCCAGTACCAGAAAAACGGCAGCGTACTGTTCTCCGTCGATGGCTCCGGGCACATCGTCGGCGCCGGAGCCTATTTCGGCGGTGTCGGACTCAATGGAGACAAGATTAACGGCTCCATCGACGTCGGCAATTTGAGCAACGAGTCGGCAACGCCTTATATCACTTTCAATGGATTCGGCCATGCATCGGAAGTTCGATTGATCAATGATGCGCGCGGGCAATTGACGATCGCCACCGCGACCGGCGGCGTCCTGCAATTGAACGAAAGCGGCGTCCGAACCTCGGGCAGCTTTCAAGTCAATCTGTCGACACCGTCGAGCTCGTCTGCGCCCTGCTCTCCCGGTCAATTGGGAGCCGACCGCGATTTCATTTACGTGTGTGTGGCCGCGAATACGTGGCGGCGATCGCCGTTGAGTTCCTTCTAAAGCTCGCGCGCCTCGTCTATACGACCTGTCTCCCCTGGACCGGCCGCAACGATTCCGTCTCGCAGTTGCATGTCAGGATGCGCTGCCGACGCCATTTGCCGGGCCAGGGGCCGTGCGATCAAGCAGGCCTTGCGTTACGATGAAATCGCTGACGGCCGTAACGCCGTGGCCGCTCTTTAAATTCGTGAAGACGAATGGCCGCTCTCCGCGCATCCTTCTTGCATCGGTCTCCATGATCTCCAGCGACGCGCCGACGTAGGGTGCGAGATCGATTTTGTTGATGATCAGGAGATCCGACTTGGTGATCCCCGGGCCGCCTTTCCGCGGGATCTTGTCGCCGGCCGCGACATCAATCACATAGAGCGTCAAATCCGATAACTCGGGGCTAAAAGTCGCCGCCAAATTATCTCCGCCGCTTTCCACGAAGACGAGATCGAGAGCTGGAAATCGTTGACTCAGGCGTGAAACGGCTTCCAGGTTGATCGATGCGTCTTCGCGAATCGCCGTGTGCGGACACCCTCCCGTCTCCACTCCGAGAATTCGTTCCGGTGCGAGCGCGTGATGGCGCACCAGGAACTGAGCGTCCTCCTCCGTATAGATATCATTGGTGACGACGGCGACTTCGTACCGATCACGCAGCGCACGGCAAAGCGACAGCGTAAGTGCCGTTTTCCCCGATCCCACCGGACCGCCTATCCCGACGCGCAGCGGCGAGCCTTCTCGTGGCATTTTATGACCTGAATAATCTGGAGTATTGAGTTTCATGCTGAGAGGAGAGTATGGCGAGACCAGGCGCAAAATTGGAACGCTTGTCAGCGTCCCGCGGCGTGCCGTGCTCCGCGAGCCGTGCTATCAGCGCACCTAAGTTCAGGAGCACGCGCTGGCCCGAGGACTGGCCAATCGGTACAGTTTTCATTGCGACCAGCACTTGATTCTCCGCCCACGACCACAAATAGGCCGCGATCGAGTCGGCCGGCTCGATTGACCACGCGGTGGCGGTGCCGCTCCATACGCAGGGTAGGCTCGGCTCCTCCATGCGTTGCAGCGTCTCGATCAGCGCGCACGGCGAGTCCGGGAGCGCCGCCATCAGCGCCCTCATGGAGAATCCCATTTGAATCGTTGCGCTGCGCAGTTCGGCCGACTCTCGGGATGCAAGAAACTCCTCGTTGAGACGGCGCACCACGTCGAACCTTGCGGCGGTCCACGCCGCGCTCATATCGACGAGGGCGGGCACCTCGTAGGACGCTATCGAGAACGACAGCATATCCATTATCCACTGCTGCACCGACACTTCGTCGCGAATGAATCCGGACTCGATGGCCGCTTCGAGGCCATGTGAATGACTATACCCGCCGATGGGCATTGCCTGGCTTGCCATTTGAAAGGCGCGCATCCGGGCAAGCATGGTCATGGCGAGGAATAAGAATGAATTTTCGGAGTTGCCGGCGGCCCCTCGCCGCCGTGTGCGTGGTGATGCCCATAGGCTCCGCCCTCCGGTTCGAACGGCGCATCGAGCGCCGTCACCTTCAAGCCAAGTCCGGCGACCATCTCACCCAGCACATGATCGGCGAGAAAGCGCAGACCGTCCTTGACGAACTGGACCGCGACATGCCGGTTTCCGAGATGGTAGGCAGCCTTTGCAATCAACAGCGGATTCCCGCTCATCGCCTCGAGCAGTGATTCGTCCACGGCGACGATCTCGACAAACCGCCCGTCCTCGAGCCGCACCTGTTCGCCCCCGCGCAGCAGCCGGCCGCGTTCAACGACCAACGCGGCCTGTTCGCCATTGTCCAGACGCACGAGCAATCGGCTCTTACTGCGAGCCTCGAAAGTCAAGTGCGCGTGAAGATTCGTGGTTGGCTTCATGGCTAGAACAGAAAGTATCGCTGCGTCATAGGCAAGCTTGCGGCCGGCTCGCAGGTCAGGAGTTCGCCGTCTGCGCGGACGGCGTAGGTTTCGGAATCGACTTCGATGAGGGGCCGGGCCGTGTTGTGAATCATGTGTTTCTTTTGGACGTGGCGAGTGTTTTTTATGGGCTCGACTCTCCTTCGCAACGACAGCGAGTTGAATCCCGCATCATCAAGAGCGGCCCGCGATACAAAAGTCACTGACTTTTCGACGGCCCGCCCGAAGGAGCCGAACATCGGCCGATAATGTGAAGGTTGCGGCGTCGGAATGGAGGCATTGGGGTCACCCATCGGAGCGGCTGCGATCACGCCGCTCTTCACGATGAGGCTCGGCTTCACACCGAAGAATGCCGGCTTCCATAGCACTAAGTCCGCGAGTTTGCCCACTTCGACCGAGCCCACCACATGCGACACGCCGTGGGTTATCGCCGGATTGATCGTATATTTGGCGATGTAGCGCTTCACTCGTGCATTATCGTGCCGGTCGGTGTCCTCGCTGAGTGCGCCGCGAATCCCGCGCATTTTGTGTGCCGTTTGCCAGGTTCTGATGATGACTTCGCCGACCCGGCCCATGGCTTGGGAGTCCGACGACATCATGGAAAATGCGCCGATATCGTGCAGGATGTCCTCCGCGGCGATTGTTTCGCGGCGGATTCGCGATTCAGCGAACGCGATGTCCTCGGCAATGCTGGGATCCAAATGGTGACACACCATCAACATATCCAAGTGTTCATCGACCGTGTTGACGGTGTACGGACGCGTGGGATTGGTCGAACTCGGCAGCACGTTTTCGTGCGACGCGATTTTGATGATGTCGGGGGCATGTCCCCCGCCGGCACCTTCGGTGTGGAACGTATGAATGGTCCGTCCATCGATTGCCGCGATGGTCGCCTCCAAAAAGCCCGATTCGTTGAGCGTGTCGGTATGTATGGCGACTTGCACGTCGAGCTCATCCGCGACCCGCAAACAATTATCGATCGCCGCCGGCGTCGTGCCCCAATCCTCGTGCAGTTTCAAGCCGATGGCGCCCGCCGTGATCTGTTCTCGGGCAGGTTGCGGCACGCTGACATTGCCCTTGCCCAAGAACCCTAGATTCATGGAGAAGGCTTCGGCAGCGAGCAGCATGCTGTGGATGTGCCAGGGTCCCGGCGTGCATGTCGTGGCGCTGGTACCCGCCGCCGGCCCGGTCCCGCCGCCGATCATGGTCGTGATGCCGGAGGTGAGCGCCTCTTCGATCTGCTGCGGACAAATGAAATGAATATGCGTATCGATGCCGCCGGCGGTCAATATCATGCCTTCGCCGGCGATGATTTCCGTGGCGGCTCCTATCGGAATCGTGACTTCGGGCTGCACGTCCGGGTTGCCCGCTTTGCCGATGCCCCAAATGGCGCCCGCCTTCAGCCCAACATCGGCTTTGACGATTCCCCAGTGATCGATGATGAGCGCGTTGGTGATCACCGTGTCGGCGACGCTCGCGCTGACGCCCTGCCCCTGCCCCATGCCGTCCCGGATCACCTTCCCGCCGCCGAACTTCACCTCCTCGCCATAGACCGTGTAGTCCTTCTCAACCTCAACGATCAGGCCGGTATCGGCGAGCCGCACGCGATCGCCCAGCGTGGGGCCGAACATTTCCGCATAAGCCTGCCGGGTAATCTTGACGGACACTAGATGTTTCCCATGATTTTTCCCTGAAATCCGAATACCCGGCGCAGGCCGCCATATTCGACCAGATGCACGCTGCGGGCTTGGCCCGGCTCGAAACGTACCGCCGTACCGGCCGGAATATCGAGTCGATAGCCGCGCGCGGACTCGCGGTCGAATCGCAGGCTCGAGTTGGTCTCAAAGAAATGATAATGAGAGCCGACTTGAATCGGCCGGTCCCCGGTGTTTTCCACGCTCAATGTCAGCGTTCTCCTGCCGACATTGATCTCGATCTCGCCGCCCTGGACCAACAACTCGCCCGGAATCATAGCGGTGCCCTCATGCTATCGGTTGATGCACGGTGATTAACTTGGTGCCGTCGGGAAAGGTCGCTTCGACTTGGATTTCTGGAATCATCTCCGGAATCCCTTCCATCACCTCATCCCGCGCGAGAATCGACCTGCCGTGGCTCATCAGCTCGGCGACGGTCTTGCCGTCGCGCGCGCCTTCGATGATTGCGGCCGTGATCAGGGCCACGGCCTCGGGGTAATTGAGCTTCAAGCCGCGTGCGCGCCGCCGTTCGGCCAACAACGACGCGGTGAACACCAATAGTTTATCTTTCTCTCTGGGGGTAAGTTCCATTGGAAATCCATCTTTTAAGATCGCCTAACATGCCCACACCCGCGGCGCGCAGGCAACTTTCGCTGCTAACGCGGGACGCAAGACACTCCAAAGCTCCTTGAAATACGCAAAGACATCTTCGCTCGAGTCGCCGAGATACCGCGCAATCAAGACGCCGGGCACCCGGGTAATGCCGACTCGTGCCGCCGCGAGCGCCGGCCGCAGGTTGCGGCAGATTTTGAGCAATTCGTTTTGAACGTCATCACCTGCAACCAGAAAAGTGCCGCAAACCGTACAGCCCGCCAAACCCACGGTCGATTGCGCAAAGCCGCTGCACGCCTCAAGGGCAGCCACTTCGGACCAAAGCACTCGGTCCGCGCGCCTGATAGACGTGCGCATCCCGAGAGTTCCGCGACGCCAGCTTTCCCCGGATGCGCGTCGACCAAAGCACAGGACTTCCCAGCCGAAATACGTCGAGTGCGCCGCTAATGCGATATCCAGGTTCATCGAGATCTTCGCACCGTCAAACAGTATATTCTCGCGCGGCAGCCATTCCAAAACTGCATTTTCAGCCAGGCAAAAGCGCAGTTGCTGACGAGCCTTAAGCCCATCGGAGCGATACCACTTCGTCGCACCGGGCGTGGTCAAGAGAGCCCGCGTCCGGGCCTCGAGGGAAGCGCTCACACTGAGGCCGTCGCCCGCCGCAATTCCACCAGGGGGATGCAATACGGCTACGTGACAGGTATCCGCGCCTTCCGGGTATAGCGCCTTTTGTACCTGGAGAGGACCTGTGTGTTGATTTCGAATGAGCACGGTCCTCGCGGCCCGGGTTTCGAACGAGAGTTCCAAGTTGGCTTGCCAACCCGGATTCTCAACGATTTGTATCTCCTGATACGTCGAGTTGGCTCAGTTAGCGGTGTGCGGCCGGTACCGGCGCGACTGGCACGCCGTGCTGCCACACATCCCAATGCTGCGCGATCGCCTCGACCAGCGGCATCCCCGCGTGCACGAGATTGACCGCCGACACCTTCACCGCACTCGGCAACGCACGCTGCGCTTGCATCGATTCGAGCACGCTTTGCTGCGGATACGGCCGATCGAAATCGGAGCCGCTGCGCAGCACCGCAATGCGCTTAAGATCGACGAGGCCCGATTGCGCGCCGCGGGTCAGCGCGTTCAGAGTCGCATTGTCCTCCTGCTGCGAGGTGCAGTAGACGCCCTGGTTGTCGGTGAGTAGACGGGTCCAGCGGCGCGCGAACTCGCCCATGCGGTTTCCCGACCACCAGGTATCGCCCGAGAGCGTATCGCATTGGATCACGGCGGGAGGTTGGTTGGCTGGCGCGGCCGGGTAATGCTGCCGATAGGCGCGTAGGTCCTCGCTGTCCTCGAGCGCAGCCGATTTAGATAATGCGAGCGCCTGCTGCAGCAGCCCTTCGTCGAGGCGGAACTCTTCCGTGCGATAGTCGAATTTCGGCACCTCCCCGGGGCCGTCCGTGAGGATTCCGAAGTAGCCATTCTGCCAGCCGTGCGGCATTTCGCGCGCATCGATTTCATGCGCGATGCCGCTGTCGACCACGTAGCGCGCCCAGGCTGCGGAGCCCAACGTGCCGCGCTTCGGATCGATGCCGGCAATGCCGGCCACGATAAAATAGGTCCTGCGCAAATCGAACTTGCCGCTCAACAGCACCGCCATCATCGACGCCGCGGCATTGGCGTGCCCCATGCCGGTGGTCATTTCACAAACCGCGTCTGCCCTGCATTTCACCAACGGATAGTCGCTGGACAATCCGGGTACGCGGATCTCTTGGGTCGGCCGCAGCGCATCGAGCCAGGGCGCGGCCTCGAAGCTGAACATGTTGATGATCAGAACCTTCACTTCCAGTGGAGGCGCGTTTTCCGCAGTCCCGGCACGGGTGCTCGAGGATGCGCCGAGGAGGTACGCACTCATCAGGATCAAGGCGAGGAGAGGTTTCATTCCGGGCTCACGCGAGATAAATGAAGCGCACGACGCACAGCGCCGCCAGCAGGTAGACCAGCCAATCGCGCCAGCTGGCCTGTCCTCGCACCAGCTTCAGTACCGCATGGCTGGTGATGCCGAAGGCAAGCCCGTTGGCGATTGAGTAGCTCAATGGAATCATGATTACGGTGAGGAAGGCCGGAATGGCGGCCCCCGGGTCGGCCCACTCCACCTCTGCGAGCGCGCCCATCATCAAGGCGCCGACCAGGATCAGAGCCGGCGCCGTTGCGGCGGCAGGGATGGCCTGCACCAAGGGTGCAAAAAACAGCGTACAGAGAAATAAGATGCCGACCACGATGCTCGTCAAGCCGGTGCGTCCGCCCGCGGCCACACCCGCCGCACTCTCGATGTAGCTCGTGACCGGGCTCGTGCCCGCGACGGCGCCCACCAACATCGAGGCGGAATCCGCCAGCAGGATGCGATTCAACCGCGGAATCGAACCATCTTCGGCCACCAATCCCGCGCGTTTGGTGACCGCCATCAACGTGCCGACGTTATCGAACATATCGACGAACAGAAAGACGAAGACGATCTCGATCAGCGATAAGCCGATCCCGCCCTTGAGATTCAAGGCCGCCGGTATGTCGAGCTTGAAGGCGGTGGCGGACAAGTCGGCGAGTGTGTACGCGCCCGGCGCGAAATGGGCCAGACCCAAAATCCAGGCGATGGCGGCAGTAACGAGGATGCCGATCAGCATGGCTCCCTTGACCCGTCTCGTCTGCAGTGCGGCGATCACGAGCAAGCCCAGCATGGAGAGTGCCGCCGTGGGCGCAGTCAGGTTGCCGAGGCCGACCACGGTACCAGGCTTGGCGACGATGATGCCGGCGTCCCGCAACCCGATGAAGGCGATAAACAGCCCGATTCCGCCGCCCACCGCCGCGAACAACGATCGCGGCACGGCCCTGATAATGAGCTGGCGCACACCGGCAACGGTCAAGAGCATAAAGGCGATACCGGAGAGGAAAACGCAGCCGAGCGCTGTTTGCCAGGGCAGGCCCATGCCGAGAACAACCGTGTAGGTGAAATAGGCGTTCAGTCCCATTCCCGGTGCCAAGGCAAGAGGGTAATTGGAAAGAAGCCCCATCAGAATGCTGCCGAAACCGGCCGCAAGACAGGTCGCCGCGGCGACCGCGGCCACGGGCATGCCGGCAGCGCCTAAGATCAAGGGATTCACGACGACGATGTAGGCCATCGTCAAAAAGGTCGTCATGCCCGCGAGCAGCTCGGTGCGCACGGTCGAGCCGAGAGCGTCGAGACCAAAAAAACGATTCAACATGCCGGTCGCGATGCGGACCGCACACCGCAGATTGCTGTTCTCATCCCCATCCCTCCGAACGCCGTAGCGAGAAACGCAGCGTGCTCACTCCCCTACACCGCGCACGCGTTCGTAGCAACGGATCGTTGCAACCCGCCGTTGAATGGCTACACTACACACCTGGTCCGGTGCTGTAAAGAAAACGGAAGCACGCCACGCGAATGATCCGCGGCCGCACGGCCGTGTAATAACAATGGTTATTTGGGGACTACCAACATGGTGCTGTCGCCGGGCGTTGCCTGGGCCTTGATGCTCCTCAGCATGACTTGCTGGGGATCCTGGGCTAACACTTACAAGCTCACACGCGGCGTTCGTTTCGAACTGTTCTACTGGGATTATGCGATCGGCATGGCGGCGAGCGCGATGGTGCTGGCCGTGATCGCGGACTCGCCCGCGGCGGATGGAGCGGCATTTCCGGCGAGCCTTGTTAGCGCAAGCGCGGCGGCGCTCGGGCAGGCCGCCGCGGCCGGCGTCGTTTTCAACCTCGCGAATCTGCTGCTCGTTGCCGCCATCTCGATGTCGGGGCTCGCAGTTGCCTTTCCGGTGTCGATCGGCACCGCGCTCATCGTGGGTACTGCCCTCACCTTTTTTGTCGATCGCAAAGGATCTCCGTTGATCATTGCGGCCGGCGTGGCCTTCGCGGTGATTGCGATCGTTTGCTGCGCGGCGGCCTACCGCGCTCAGGCGAAGGGAAGCACTGTTACGCGCAAAGGCGTCGTCATTTGCCTGATCAGCGGACTCTTGATGGGGAGCTGGTCGCCGCTCGCCGCCGCATCGATGCAAAAAAACCCGGGCTCTCTCACCCCTCTGGCGAGCCTCGCGATCTTCGGCGTTGGAGTTCTCGTCTCCACTGTCCCGTTCAATCTCTACTTCATGCGCCGTCCCTTGAACGATGTCCCGGTGTCGATGAGCGGTTACTTTGCGGGCGGCTCTCGCTGGCACTTGTTCGGGTTATTGGGCGGCACCGTTTGGACCATCGGCACTGCGTCGAATCTTGTCGCGGGCAGTTCGGTCGGGTTCGCGATCGCCTACGCGATCGGCCAGAGCGCCCCGCTGGTGGCCTCTTTGTGGGGAATCTTCGTGTGGCGGGAATTTGCCGGCGCGCCGCCGGCCGCGAATCGCGCGCTCGCCGCGATGTTCGTGTTCTATATCGCGGCGATCGGCACCCTGTCGCGGGCGATCTGACAAGTCGGGCACGGCCATGTCGAACACCGGCGGCAAGTCAGCGTATGTTCTCGTCATCGGCAGCGCCAGCATCGATGTATCGGTGATGACGGCGGCCTTGCCGCAACCCGGTGAAACGGTCATCGGCCATGGGTCCCTCATCGCACCCGGCGGCAAGGGATCGAACCAGGCGGTCGCGGCCGTGGCGTGCGGCGCCGCGACCCACTTCGTCGGCCGCACCGGGACCGACTCGTTCGGCGCCCTGATCCGAGCGGGTCTCGCGGACCGCGGTGTGCACATCGAGGAGCTGCGAGCGCTCGCCGACGTCGCCTCCGGTCTCGCAACGATCAGTGTCGAGGACTCGGGCAAGAATGCCATCGTCGTGATCCCCGGGTCGAACGGCCGCCTCATGCCGGCGGATCTCGACGCGGTCACGCCGCTGATCCGAAATGCCGCCGTGGTGGTCCTGCAGTGCGAAATTCCCATGGATACGGTGTATCGCGCGATCGAGCTGGCCCAGTCGTCCGGCACGCGGGTGGTTCTGAACCCCGCTCCTTATCGGGGTCTTGATCTCGCCCGCATCGCCCGCGGAGTCACCTACTTCGTGCCGAACGAAACTGAGGCGGCGCAAGTGTGGGGCAAACCGGTCGAGAACCTCAGACAGGCCGAGCACTGCGCGTCCTGGCTGCAGGCCCAAGGGATCTCGTGCGTGATCATTACACTCGGCGAGCAAGGCTGTATGGTGGCGGACGAACGGCCCGCCCGTCATTATCCCGGTCATCGCGTCGCCGCGGTCGATACCACCGGTGCGGGCGACGCGTTCGTCGGCTGCCTCGCCGCGTCGCTCGCAACCGGACGCCCGCGCGACGAGTCCATCCGGCGTGCTCTGCTCTACTCGGCGCTGTCGGTGACGGCGCGGGGCGCGCAAGTGTCCTTTCCGCGGGCGGAGGAGTTCGAGCGCTCCTGGAAGGAACACGCGAACGCGCGGGGCGGCGCCGCGGCCGCGAACTCCGACTAGGGCATCGACTGGAGCAGATCGCCGATGAGCGTTGATGCGCCGATTCGAAAACTTGCGGGCGTCGCACTGCCCGATCCGAAGCGGCGCTCGTACTGAGCCAGGAAATCACGCGCGGCCGCGAAGGTACGAATACCGCCGGAAACTTTCAAACCCACGGCCGACCCGCGCTCCCGTGATTGCGCAATCACCTCCAAGAGTACCGCGGCGGCCTCCGGAGTGGCGCCGGGCAGGGTCTTGCCCGTCGAGGTCTTCAGGAAATGCGCGCCGCCCGCCACTGCGATGTCGGCGGCGCGTCGCAGCAGGTCCGGTGAACCTAATTGACCCGATTCGAGGATGACCTTGAGGAGCGCGCGATCGCCGCAAGCGTCGCGACAGCGCTGCACCAGCGCAAGCCCCACTGCGGCATCGCCCGCAAGCAGCGCTCGATAGGGAAATACAACGTCCACTTCGTCGGCGCCGTCGGCGATGGCTGCGGCGGTTTCTCGGGCCGCTTGCTCGACACTCCCCGCACCGGCCGGAAAATTGGCGACCGCGGCCATCCGTACACCCGTTCCGCGCAGAGCCTTTCGAGCGACCGGAATGAACCGAGGCCAGGTGCACAGCGCCGCAACCGTGCCGGCCTTCGACACCGCTAGCCCGGATAATCTTAAGATGGCGGCCTCATCATCGGTCTCATTGAGGCTGGTGAGGTCCATCATCGAGACGATCCGGCGCGCTACTTGAGGGTCCGGTGCCAAAGTATCCGCGGCGGTCATGTTAAAAGGGTTCCATGGTCACGAGCACCCGGGCATCAAGCGCAAGCTCTTCGCAATTCTCCCCCGCCCCGCCGCGATCGACGACTAGAAAACGCGAAATCTCGCCGAGTGCAATCAGCGGGTGATGCCACGTATTACGCCGGTAATTCACTCCTTGGCTGCCGGAACAGAGGTATGCGCGCAGTTGTCCCTCCAACGCGGATGCAGCGTCTTCGGCAACGACCACGAGAAACGGCCGGGCCTCCAAGGGGAAAAATGCCTGGCTCGACAGGGGGTGGCGCTCGAGCATGCGAATCTGCAGAGGCAGCGATCGCGGCGTCGCCTCGAACACGCTGAGCAGGGGCCGACCGCCGCCCTCCGCCACGTCGACGTGGGCCAAATCATCGAAGCGACGGCAAGTGCCGTCGTTGATCCAGCGTGATTCGCGACCCTCGATCTCGATCACATCGCCGAATGGCGCAAATGCATCCGCGCTGAGCGCCGATGCGCGCACGATGATGTCCACCACGATCAACCTCCGCCGCGGTCGGGCTGTCCGAACAGCCTGACGCGGCTCAAGCCCCCGTCCGGATGCATGTTCACGCGCACGTGCGAAATTGAGCCTAAGTCGCGCAACTGCGAGCCAAACCGCACCACTTTGTCCGCTTGCAGCAGTTGCGGCTCGAGGAGTACGGGCCAGGAAAAGCATTCGCTGATCAGATTCGCCTCCGCTGAGCCCTGCACATAGGACGCATTGATGGAGATCTGATGCGGATAGTTGCCTTTGAAGTGCGCGGTATCGACCTCGACGAATTGGATGCGGCCGCTCGTACCCAAGCGCAAAATGACCCAATCAAAGCCCGGGCCCCGCCGCCGCCGAGTTTCCCAACCGTCGGCCATGCTCGCGCCGCGCTCGGGCAGCAGCAGATTGCCCATCGCGCCGTAGTGCTCATCGCTGCAGGCGAGCGCACGCCCGCCGTTCAGGGCGGCCGCCAAATCGATGGCCTCTTCGCCCTCCGGCTGCGTCCAATCCCGCTGCAGCGTTCCGTAGGCCCGCAGCCGGGCGACGCCGCCGTCCGGGTAAATGTTGAGTTTCAGGTGAGTCCAGGTACCAAGCGATTGCAATTCGAAGAAATTGCGCTGATCGCCCTCGAGCGGCGAGGACGGCAGCAAGTCGGTCCACTGCGTCTGATCGTCCGGATCGGCCGCCGCGCTGCATGCTTGTACGGAGACAAACGGAGGATAGTTGCCGGTAAAATAGCGCGTATCGATTTCCAGCGAGGCGAGCGTAGAGGGTCCCGCGAGGCGTACGATGCAATGGTCGTGACCCTGATCGCGGCGCCGGCGCGTCTCCCATCCGTCCATCCACTTGCCGTTTGCGTCGTAGACTCCGGCGCGCCATTCCGGTTCGGATGGGTTCAGCATGCGCGCCACCGGCGCAAAGAACTCGTCCGTGGCGAATAGCGCGACAGCGCCGAGCCGCGCATCGGCCACGTTGATGTGACGCTTGATGAGATCCGCATATCGATTGGGGTCACCCATATAATTTCGATCACCTGCGTCGGAAACCAAATCGGCCAAGCGATATCCCGCGATCAAACCAATCTCGCGCAACGCAGCATGTTGCTCGCTGACCGCGTCATTAGCCAAGCGCCGTTCGCACGCGGCGATGACGGACGCCGGCGTATGACCGCGCACCGCCAGAATGAACGGCATGGAAAATTTCTCCATATAAGCGGCATTGAGCTCATCCAGGCGCGCCGCCTCGGCGGGCGTGCAGGCGTCAAGTCCCGCGCCGCGCTGTTCGCTCGACGATGCCGCGGTTAACTCCTCGCGCGCGCGTCCGCTCACCTTAAGCTTGGGATGGGCTCGTATCAGCGCCAATTGCTCCTCGACCGTTGCTTTCTCGACGATGGTGCGCATTGCCTCGAGCAGGTGCTGTCGAGAGTCAAATGGCCGAGCCGTAACGACGCGCTGCGCCACCCAGGGCGAATGCTCGAAGATCCCCGCGAGTTTCAGGATGAACTCATGCGTCGGCAGCGCGTTCAACTCCGCGAGGCTGATCACGTTTCCCGCCGATAGGGGTGGGCGGCCATCCAGTGACGTGCGATATCGATGCGCCGGCAGATCCAAACATTCGGGCGCTGCAGCACGTACTCGAGGAAACGTTCCAGCGCTAAAATCCGTCCTGGGCGGCCGGCCAAGCGGCAGTGCAGGCCGATCGACAGCATCTTCGGCCGATCGAGCCCATCCGGATCGCCCTCCCGATACAAGGTATCGAAGGACGCCGTGAGATAATCGAAGAACTGGGTACCCGAATTGAAGCCCTGGGCCGTCGCGAAGCGCATGTCGTTGGTGTCGAGCGCATAGGGGATTATCAAATGCGGTATCGCCGCTCGCGCGCCGGCGCTGCCGCTCTCCACTAAGGTCCAGTACGGCAAATCATCCGCGTACGAATCCGAGTCGTACACAAAGCCGCCGTGCTCGATCAGAAGACGCCGCGTCTGCGGACTGTCGCGCCCGGTGTACCACCCGAGCGGGGCCGTCCCGAAGGTAGCGCTTAGGATAGAGATGGCCTCGGCCATGTGCGTCCTCTCGGTCTCGGGGTCGATCTCCTGATAGCTGATCCAACGCAACCCATGACAGGCGATCTCATGCCCCAGCTCCTTGAAAGCCGCCGCCGCTTCGGCATGGCGGCGAACAGCCGCGGCGACCGCAAAGATGGTCAGCGGCAGGTGGTGGCGCTCGAACGCCCGCAGCACCCTCCACAACCCGGCGCGCGCGCCGTATTCGTACAGCGACTCCATACTCATGTGGCGCATGGGGAACGCCTGGGCGTTGATGATCTCCGACAGGAATACCTCCGACGCAGGGTCGCCATCGAGCACGCAATTTTCAGCGCCCTCCTCGAAGTTCAACACGAACTGCAATGCAATCCGCGCATCGCCCGGCCAACGCGCGTGCGGCGGATGCCGGCCGTAGCCCCTAAGGTCGCGCGGATAACCGGCGTTCACCGCCGCGCTCCGTGCCCAATCCACATGAGCAGTGCCGTCCGTTCGTCGTCGGTCATGCCGGTGAGATTACCAAGCGGCATCGTTCTCATGGCGAGCTGTTGCTGCACCTGCGGCAGATGCGTCAGTACTTGCTCGATGCTCTCGAGGACAATGCCGTTGGGCGGCGCATTGAAGCCGGGCTCGGTCGGGCTCTCTGCATGGCAGGGCACGCAGCGCTGCTCAACGATCATTTGCACCCGCGCCCCATCCGCCGCCGGGCCCGGAGCGAACGCCCCATCCACCGCCGGCCCCGAAGCGCGGGCACTCGCGGGCTTCACATTCAGCGACGGCGCGAGTGCGAGCACCACGCCGGCAAGCGTGAGCACCCCGAGTACTGCCGGCATGGCTCTGGCGTAGCCGCTTCGCTCCTGCGGCTTGTGCCGGGCCACGAACCACGCACGGATGCAGGCGCCGGCGAAGCTCAGCGCGATGAGCACCAGCCAGTTGTGGCGCGCGCCGTAGGTCATTGCATAGTGATTGCTGATCATGACGAACAACACCGGCAGCGTGAAATACGTGTTGTGCACGGAACGCTGCTTGCCTCGCAGTCCTGGCGCAGCGTCGGGTTCGCGGCCCTGCTGCTTCGCGTGAACCAGCTCCCGCTGGCCCGGAATGATCACGAACAGGACGTTTGCCGCCATGAGCGTGCCGAGCGCCGAGCCGAACATCATGAAGGCGCCGCGGCCGCTGAACACATGACACAAGGCCCATGCCTCGGCTGCGATCAGCACTCCCAGGAAAATGGTCAGCGCCCGGGAGTTGCGGCCGAGCGGCGAGCGGCACGCTCCATCGTAGATCAGCCAACTGGCGATGAGAAACGCGAGAGCAATCGCCACGGCCGACGATTTGGTGAACGCAGCAACGTCTGGATCGATGAGGTAAGCCTCGGCGCGCAGAAAATAAAGCAGACACAGTAGAGCGAATCCGGACAACCAGGTGGTGTAGGCTTCCCAATAGAACCAGTGCAGTGTCGGCGGCAATCGCGCCGGCGCGACCCGGTATTTACGCGAGCGATAGAAGCCGCCGCCGTGCACCGCCCACAACTCGCCTGCGACATCCGCAGCGGCGCCCTCCTCGTCGGCGAGCGGTTGCAAGTGATTGTCGAGCCAGACGAAATAGAACGACGCGCCGATCCACGCGACGCCGGCGACGAAGTGCAGCCAGCGCACCAGGAGTCCTGCCCAATCCAGCAAGTAGGTCAACACGCGCGCGATCCGCAAGACGAGCAGGCAATCCTCGGGCAATCGTTCTCGGCCGGCGCAGCGGTGCGTGCTTGGCGGCCGCTGTCCGCGCACGCGCTGATATCCTGCATTACCTGGGCTGCGACCGCGACTGCAATCGCCGCCGGCCATTTACTGGTGATGCCGTCGATACCGATGGGACAAACCAATCGCGCGATCACCGCAGCGCTCAAGCCATCGTGCCTCAACCTCGATCTGAAGCGTGCCGCCTTGCTCATCGATCCGATCAGACCAGCCCAGGCAAAGTCGTTGCGCTCCAGGATCGCGCGGCACAGGGAATAATCGAGCGGATGGCTGTGCGTCATCACCAGGAAACGTGCACCGCAAGGTGCGGCGGCGACGCTCGCAACCGGGTCGACGCTGTGCCGAATCTCAACCGTCGCCGGACTGTGCGGCGGCAACTGCTCGGCGCGCGAATCGATCCACGTCAAGCGCAGCGGCAACTCCATCAAAATTCGCGCGAGCGCCTGACCGACGTGACCGGCGCCGTACAGCCACAGCGGCGGCAGCGCATCGTCGAGACGCTCGAGCAGCGTCGCATCGCCGCAGGCGCTGCGCCACAGGCGCGGCAGCGCCTGTGCACGCGGCGCCCGCAGTAATTGACTGCTCTCGGGGTCCGCCCCCGGCTGACAGACAACCCCGCGCTCGATGCCCGCGCCCCGCATCGTGCTCCTTAAGACTGTAGCACCGCGCCGCGCGGCGAGAGTCGCGGCCTCGAGCAGGTCCAAGTCCGCGCGCGTGTAGCGCTCCATCCACAGTTCAACGACTCCCCCGCAACACTGCCCCCGGTCGGCGCCAAGCACGACCCGTTGCACCTGCGCGGCAGGTCCAGACGCCCCCAGCAAGGTGCGTGCTGCCGCGAGCGCCTCCCATTCGAGCCGGCCACCGCCGATCGTGCCGGCGGTACGGCTGGGAGTCATCAGCATTCCGACTCCCGCTTCACGCGGTGCCGAACCACGCACCGTCGCGAGCACGATGCGCACGATAACAGGTTCGCGTTGCAAGGCCCGCATCAGATCCGGAACCCAAGTTCTGAGCGGCTGCGACCACTGCCAACTGACGCCCGGCATTGCAACGCGGGCGAGTTCGGGCAGTGCGAGCGGCGCACTCACGCGAGCGCCTTCTGATCGGCCAAACCGAGCGCCCGCAATACCGCCTCCGGGGTCGCGGGCGCAGTCAGTTCCAGCGGCGCATGCGGCGCGCATGAGCTCGCGATGGCGTCGCGAATCGCGTGAAATACCGAGATTGCCAGCATCAGTGGAGGCTCGCCTACGGCTTTGGATCGATAAATGGTGTCTTCCCGATTCGGCCGGCCTTGAAACATGCGCACGCTGGCCCGCGCCGGCCAATCGCGTGCCGTAGGAATCTTGTACGTCGAGGGGGCATGTGTCTGCAACTCGCCCCGCGAGTTCCACCATAATTCCTCTGACGTGAGCCAGCCGACGCCTTGCAGAAAGCCGCCTTCAATCTGTCCCAAGTCGATGGCGGCGTTAAGTGAGGTGCCGACATCGTGCAGGATGTCGACGCACAGCAGCTGTGTTTCTCCCGTCAATGTGTCGAGCGCCACTTCACTGACCGCTGCGCCGTAGGCGAAATAAAAAAACGGCCGGCCGCGCATCGTTTTCTTGTCCCACTCTATTTTCGGCGTCTTGTAAAAGCCGGTCGAAGATAGGGAAATGCGCGCCTGATAGGCGCGGCCAACCAGTTCGGCGAAGGTGATCTCCCGCTCTCCAATGGCCACGCGTCCGTCCTGAAAGCGCACATCCGCAGGCTTTACTGCGTATGCCTCGCACGCAAACTCGACCAGACGCGTGCGAATCGTCTGTGCCGCGGCCTGCGCCGCCTTGCCGTTCAAATCCGAGCTCGCGGAAGCCGCGCTCGCGGAAGTATTGGGTACTTTGGACGTGTCGGTCGCCGTCACCCGAATCGCCGACAAGGGCAGACCCAATTCGGTCGCGACCACCTGCGCAACCTTGGTGAACAAGCCCTGACCCATCTCCGTACCGCCATGATTGAGCAACACGGTGCCGTCGCTGTAGACGTGCAACAGGGCACCCGCCTGATTGAACATCGTGGCGGTGAATGAAATGCCGAACTTGACCGGCGTCAGTGCGAGGCCGCGTTTGATGATGCAATTCGCGGCATTCCACTCGTCGATGCGGCTGCGCCGCTCGTGGTAGCGGCTTGAGTCGGCGAGCTCTTGCACGAGCTCGGGTACGATATTGTCCTCGACGATTTGGCCATAATGCGTCACATTGCGGCTGCCGACGCCGTAGAAATTCGCGCCCCGGACGTGAAGCGCATCGACACTCAAGGTACGGGCGATTTCGTCCAGAATGTGCTCGATCACCATCATTCCCTGCGGACCCCCGAAGCCCCGGAAAGCGGTGTTGGAGACCGTATGCGTCTTGCAGCGATGCGAGACGATCTCCACATGCTCGAGATAATAGGCGTTGTCGATGTGCATCAGCGCTCGATCGTTGACCGGGCCAGACAAATCGGCTGAATAACCGCAGCGCGAAGCCAGCATGACGGTGAGCGCCGATATGCGGCCCTTGTCATCGAAACCAACCTCGTAATCGGCGAGAAAATCGTGACGCTTGCCGGTCATGAGCATATCGGCGTCCCGGTCGATACGCAGTTTGACCGGACGCGCCGTTTTGTGCGCGAGCACCGCCGCGGCGGCGGCGATCAAGGCAGGCTGAGTTTCCTTACCGCCGAATCCCCCGCCCATGCGCCGGCACTGCACCGTCACATCGTTTGCACGTTTGCCCAGGGCATGTGCGACGATCTGTTGAACCTCCGTCGGGTGCTGCGTCGAGCTCACGATCTGCATGGTGCCGTCTTCCTGCGGCACGGCGATCGCGATCTGTCCCTCGAGGTAAAAATGATCCTGCCCACCCATGCGAAGCGAACCTCGCAATCGATGCGCGGCTTGCGGCAACATCTCGTGCGGCCGGCCGCGAACCAGGTGTGCGGATGGCAGCACGTAGCTCTGCGCCGCGAGCGCCTCGCGGATGTCGAGAATCACGGGCAGCGGCTCGCAACTGACGCGCGCCGCCCGTGCTGCCTTGCGCGCCAGGGTACAGGACGTCGCGGCCACCCCAAATAGCGGCTGGCCGGCATATTGCACCAGCCCCTCGGCGAAAATCGGATCATCGTGCTGCGCGCCGCCATAGTTGTTGTCGCCCGGAACGTCCGCCGCCGCAACGACGGCGATCACTCCGGGCATTTCACGCACCGGCGCGAGATCCAGTTCGCAGAGGCGACCGTGCGCCATGACCGACAGGCCGAAGGCCCCATGCAAAGCATTCGCGGGCAGCGGGATGTCATCGGCGTACTGCGCCTGGCCGCTGACGTGCAAGTGCGCGCTGTCGTGAGGCGGATCGCTTGGCATCGTCCCTACTCCAGCGCTGACGCCGCGGCTGCGTGGGCCGTACGCGTGGGCGGCATCGCGCCGTTATGTTCGACATAAAAACGGCGCAAGAGATTACCCGCGGCCCGCAGCCGATAGGCGCTGCCGGCGCGAAGATCAGTCAAGGGCTTGAAATCCTCGGCGAGCCGCGCCGCCGCGGCGTCGACGCTCGATCGGTTCCAAGCGGCACCGATCAATGCGCTTTCGGCGGCGCAGGCCCGGGCGGCAACCGCCGCCAGACCGCCATAGGCGATCCGCGCGGCCGAGACCCGGCCGTTCTCGACGCGCACGACAAATGCGGCCGAGAGCGCGGATATGTCCTGGTCGACCCGCTTCGAGAGCTTGTAGCTCGCCACCCAGTGACCGGCGGAACGCAGCGGCACCGTCACCGACGCGATGAACTCGCCCGGCGCGAGATCTTTTTGCTGATAGCCCACGTAGAACCGCTCGAGTGGAAGGCGCCGCGTGCGCGCGCCCAAGCGCAATTCGACTTCGGCACCGAGCGCAATCAGGATCGGCAGGGAATCGCCGATCGGCGAGCCGTTGGCGAGATTACCGCACAAGGTGCCGGAGTTGCGCACCGGCGGTGAGCCAAAGCGCCCGGCTTGCTCGGCGAGTTCGGGAAATTCGGCGACTATCGCGCTCCAGGCATCCGTCAACGGCACCGCCGCGCCCACCACGATACCGGCCGCGTCGCGGTGGATGTGTTTGAGCTGCGCCACTTCACCGATATACACGATCGGCGGCAATTCCCGGAGTTGCTTGGTCACCCACAGTCCCACATCCGTACCGCCCGCCAAAATCAGCGCCTTGGGTTCGCGCTGCATGGCGGCGGCGAGCTCCTCGACGCTGCGCGGCGCTTGGAAGTCCGGTAGCGTGAGCGACCGGTTGCGTCGAATCGCCAGCAAGGCGTCACGATGTCCGGCGGAGCTCGCCGCCTCGCGACTCCAGTGCGGGGGCGTCGGGTAGCTGCCCATACGCTGGGCGGCCTCGATGATCGGGCGATAGCCGGTGCAGCGGCACAAATTGCCGGATAGCGCTTCCAGCACTTGCTCCCGGTCGGGCTCGGGAGCCTGCAAGTACAGGGCGAAAAGCGACATCACGAAGCCCGGCGTGCAGAAGCCGCACTGCGACGCATGACAATCGACCATCGCTTGCTGCACGGGATGCAAGCGGCCATCCGGCGACTTAAGGCTTTCCACGGTTACCAGTTCGCAGCCATCGATCGTCGGTAAAAAACGAATGCACGAGTTGACGGCTCGGTATCCGATGCGGCTGCCGTCCACGGCGAGGTTGCCCAACACCACGGTGCACGCACCACAATCGCCCTCCGCGCAGCCTTCCTTCGTGCCGGTTTGGTGCGCCGTCTCGCGTAGATATTCGAGCACGGTCGTGGTCGCCGGTAAATGATCCGCACTCACCACCCGCCCGTCGTGCAGGAAGCGAATCGCTTTCGATGCACCCACTGGTTGGTCGGCAGCCACGCGCGCTATCCTCCTCGATATACCGAGTAACTCCAGGGCGAAACCAACAGCGGTACATGGTAATGCTGTTCGGGGTGCGCGATACCGATCCGAATCACGGCATCTTCGATGAACGGCGGCTCGGGCAACGCCAAGCCGCGGGTTCGGAAGTATTCCGCCAAATAGAAGGTCATGGCATAGCGGCCAACACGAAAAGCGGCACCCGCGAGCAGCGGCTCCGCGCATCGGCCGTCCGGTCCGGTGGCGGTGGAAACGAGCAAGGTGGACGATGCCGCGGTCAATTCGCGCACCTCGATGCGGATCCCGGCGGCAGGCTTTCCCGCGCTGATATCGAGGACGTGAGTCGTCAGTTGGCCCATTGCCGCCGATGCTAACGACGATCGGGAGTCCGTTGCAAACATTTGCCGATAAATTCATATACATTGGCAATCATGGGATTGGGAGGCGGTGGCGAGATGCGATCCGAGGAGGAGTACATCAGGGGGCTCCCCAAGGCGGAATTGCACGTGCATATCGAGGGCACGCTCGAGCCCGAAATGGCGTTCCAATTGGCCAAAAAGCACGGAATCACCCTGCCCTATGCCACGGTCGAGGAGTTGCGCAGGGCCTACCGGTTCTCGGATCTGCAGTCATTCCTCGACATCTATTATGCCGGCGCCAATGTGCTGCGCGACGCGGATGACTTTCACGCGTTGACGCTCGCGTACCTGCGCAAAGCCCATGAACAGGGTGTGGTTCACGTGGAGATATTCTTCGATCCGCAAGCCCACACCGCGCGCGGCATCGCCTTTGAAACCGTACTCGACGGGTTGCGCCGCGCGCTTGCAGAGGCGGAGCGGGAATTTGGCATCACTAGCCGGCTGATCCTCTGTTTTTTGCGCCACCTGAGTGCCGCCGAAGCGATGCGCACGCTGGAGGAAGCCCTCCCCTACAAGGACGCCATTGCCGCGGTGGGACTCGATTCGTCCGAATCGGGTCATCCGCCGAGGAAATTCGCCGACGTATTCGCACGTGCGCGGCGCGAGGGCCTCTCTGCGGTGGCGCACGCCGGCGAGGAAGGGCCGCCCTCATATATCTATGAGGCCTTGGACATTCTCGAGGTACGGCGCATCGACCATGGAGTGCGCTGCGAAGAGTCCCCTCTGCTGCTCGGCCGGCTGGCGCGGGAGCGCATCCCGTTGACGGTCTGTCCGCTGTCCAATATCAAATTGAACGTGTTCGATCGGATCGAGAGCCATAATCTCAAACGCCTGCTCGCGCACGGCTTGTGCGTCACGGTGAACTCCGACGATCCGGCGTATTTCGGGGGCTATGTCGCGGAGAACTACCTGGCGGTCCAGCGCGGCCTCGGATTAACGCGCAACGATCTGGTGGTGTTGGCGCGCAACTCCATCGAAGCCTCGTTTCTGGCGGATCCCGCCAAGCGGCGCTGGCTCGCGTCCATCGACGCTTACGCGCAAGCCGACGCCACGCAGTGATGGCGGCTACGCCCCGAGCGGCGGCGAGTCAAGGGGCTGCACACGCCGGCTCGCCACCCATACTTCGCGGATGTTGGCCCGGCCGGCATGGTAAATGATTTTCTGCAGTATTTCTTCGGGTGTATCGGTCCCCGCGAGACGCAGATTGCTGTTGGGCACGCCGGCGTCGATCAGGATCGCATCGAATTGAAAACCTTCGCGAAATACGCCTACACTTAAGTCGAGCGCGATGCCGCCGCCGGCCGTCGCCAACCAGAACGCCGTGAGCGCGTCGATGCGCGAGCCGGCGCGCCGCCGCTCATGCCGGGGTAGCGCGGCGTCGACTCCCGATTCGAGCATGCGCGAAGCCATTACCGCATACCGGACATTGTCCAGGATCGATGGGCTGCAGCCGCCGGCGATATCCGTTCCGAGGCCGACATGGGCGCCCTTCAGCAAGATGCGCTGCAAAGGAAAGACGGCATCGGAAAAATACACGTTCGACAGCGGACAATGCGCGATGGCGGCGCCGTGCTGGGCGATAAGCGCGATATCCTCGTCGGTGACGAAATTGCCGTGAGCCAGGATCGTGCGCCTTGACAGGAGTCCGAACCCGGCGAGCGCCGCGGTGTCGGTGATGCCGCATCGATCCAGCACGAATCCGTGTTCCCAGTCGCTCTCCGAGCAATGCGTCTGAACGTGACAGCCGGTCTCCTGCGCGAGCGCGCCGAGCCGTCGCAACAGTTGGTCGGAGCAGGTTGGAATGAAGCGCGGCGTGATTACGGGTCTGATCAATCCGGACTGGTTGCCGGGCATCGATTGCACGTAGGCGATGAAGGCGCGCGTTTCCGCCTCGGCGATCTCCGCAGAGGCGTCGCGGTAATACGCCGGACATTGCTGCGGGTCGTCCATGGCAACACGGCCGATCAGCGCGCGCTGTGACTTCTCGAGACAGATGTCGGCGAGCCTCTGCGTCGCCGGCCGATGAATGGTGCCGAAATACACGGCGGTCGTCGTTCCATTGGCGAGCAGTCCGTCGACCAGAGATGCATATACCGTTTCGGCAAACGCGAGGTCGGCGTAGCGAGCTTCGAGCGGAAAGGTGTAGGTCTGCAGCCAGTCCTCTAGAGGCAAATCGAGCGCGAGACCCAGCTGCGGCCATTGCGGCGCGTGAACATGAAGGTCGATGAGACCCGGCAGCAGAAATTGTCCGTCTGCGAGCCGCGTCAGGGTCCCGGCCGATGCAAAACGCCGAATCAGCGCCTGGACCTCCGGCGAATCCGGGGGATGAATCGCCTGGATCTTGCCGTCGCCGCCCGCCACGATCAGCGTATCTCGCAGCACTTCTAGCCGCCCGCACTCCGGCGTATGCAGCGCCGTGGCGAGAAAAGCGCGATCGGGCGGAATTTCCGAGGTTGTCACGATTGGGATGATGGCCGCGCGCGCAAAGGCGTGTCAATGAAGCCGAAAGTCCGTGCCCTGATTCGGCGCGCGCGAGTCAGCAGAGCGCACCAATTTATTGCAGTACGCTCGCCGCTCACACAACGTGCTCCGCGGCAATGTGCGCGCTTGACTCTCCGGGAGTGCCTGATACGATCGAACGCGCTGACAAACAAACAATCGGGATGAGGTGACCTTTGACACTATGGATTCGTGTATCAGTGGTCGCGTCGCTTTCAATCTTCACCGTTTACCATACCGCGCTGGCGCAGCAGAGCGCGGCCCCGGTGAGTGCCGTCGCAGCTTCCTCCGGCGATCTCGATGAGATCGTGGTGAACGGCATCAAGCGAGGAGAGCTCATCCTGCCGACCCAGGTGACGTCCACGTCGGCCTACGGGCTCGACCTCGGTGTGATGGACACGCCGCGCAACAACACCCTCCTGTCGAAGGCTCAGCTCGATGCCCTCAACATCCAGAATCCGGGCGGCTTTTCGTATCTCACCTCGAGCAGCTATTCGGACGCTTCCTTCGGTCAGCCCAACGTGCCGCGCATCCGCGGCCAGTACGCCGACATGTTTTTCAATGGGATGCGCGACAGCTTCACTCTCAACGGCTACGGAGCCCCGATCAGTTTCAACAGCGTGGATTCCGTCGATATCGTCAAGGGACCGGCGAGCGTTCAGGCGGGGCCGGGGGCGGGGGTAGGCGGATCCATCGACATCACCACCAAGATGCCCAATTTCAACAAGCCCTTTGTCGATTTCAATTTGGAGGCAGACACTCAGCAGAAGCGGCGCGCCTCTGTCGATTTCGGTGCCCCGCTGACCTCCAACACGGCCGCTCGTGTCAGCTTCACGAGCGATGACAGCGGCAGCTATTACTACGACATGTATTTCCACCAGCAGTCGCTGTTCGCCGCGGTGCTTACCGAATTCACGTCGCAGTACAGCGTGTTGTTCACCGGCGGCGTCGAGGACACCCGCTACCGCGAGAACGACGGCGTCAACCGAGTCAACCAAGCCCTCATCGATAACGGCGCATATCTCACCGGTGCGCCCGCACCGGGGGATATATATGGCTTCGGAACGGAGTTTACTCTCGGTCCGAACACCGTACCGCTCAACGACAGGGTCATCATCGACGAGCCGCCGGGAACCGGCGCGCACTCCCTGCACGCCAAATTGCAAATCATCCAGACCTTCAAGGCAACGGATGATTTTTCCATCGTCAACAATACGTTCTACGATTATATGAACCGCTACAACCAAACGGAGGATTACTACGCCGATACGGCCAAGGGCAGCTATACGATCGAGAACAAGACCGACTTCAAGGTCAAGTTCACCACCGGCCCCGTGAGCCACGATATCGATGCAGGCTTCACATACCGCTATGCGCATGTGCTTGACATCCAGAACTACAACAACGAGCCGGTGAGCGTGTTCGATCTGTCGCAGAGTCCCAACACCTGGATCTTCCCCGCGTCGGAGCAGCCCTATGCAGCGCCATACGGCACCTATCTTTACCCTGGAGCCTTTAATCATCCTCAATGGGGAGCTCCGGGACGCGGCGAATTCATGAATGACAGCGTCGACTCGAATTTGCAGGACGCTGCGATTTTCCTCGAGCATCGGCTGCAGTTCTCGCCGCAGTGGAGTGTGCTATACGGCGTGCGCGAAGACATCGTTCAGTTGAACTACTCCGATCCGCTGGGGGGCCCGGTTTACGCATCGTCGATTAATGGCGCGACGGTCTATCTGCCAGAGAGCGCAGCCACGGGTTGGTATGGCCTGCATAATGGGAACATCAGCGTGGTGTACAGCCCCTCGTCGCATATCTCGGCGTATCTCACCTACAATAACGCACAGTATGTTGACCCCACCGCCAATGACGGGGCCGTGGGCGTCTGGGGCGAATCCCCGATCGCTCAGCTGCGGCAGGACACAACGCTGGAGGAGGCGGGCCTGAAATTCGACTTGCTCGACAAGAGCCTGTTCCTCTCTGCCGCAATCTTCAAGCAGACGCGCTCCGTCGCGATTGGGGAGGGAGGTCTTGGCAAGTCCCAGGCACACATCAAAGGTGCAGAGATCGAGCTCAACTACCAGCCCGATCCACATTTCTTTGCGACCGCGAGCTACTCCTACCTGCACACCGTCCTTGACACGCCGGCGGACTTCTACAACTTTCCGGCGTATGCCGGGACCTATGTCGATGGCCTGGGTACGGCAGTCGTGTACCAGCCAAACCAGACTTTCTTGGACCCTGGCGTGCCGGAGCACTTGTTCAACCTACTTGCGAACTACAAGGATCCATCCGGCTTCGGTGGCCAGGCGAACATTCAAGTCACTGGACCGGTCGACACGACTCAATCCGGCTACATCAACGAGGCAGAGAGCAATGCCGCGGCCGTCGCCGCTTATCTACCGGCGGTGCCGTTCGGGCCGGGCGGTGTCGTGCCGACGTCCGTGGTCGGCGCCAATGGTTACTACAAATCGCCGCAGATTCCCTGGCAATACACGTTGAATGCCGCAGTTTTCTACGGTTGGCAGAACTATGTCATCAAATTTGCGATCTACAATCTCACCGATCAGCACAATCTGGTTAACGACATACCCTTCTACGGCAACGACTTCCTGCAACGACTTCCGCCGCGAAGCTATGACTTGACGCTTAGCGGCAAGTTCTAAGCGGCGCACCCCGCCGCCGCGTAGGCGTCATCTGACTCCCGCCTGTGGGCTTTTGCCCTAGGAGAATGGCGGGCGAACGGCTACCTTGCGTTTCATGGCACTCAACCAAGGATAGTTATGCGCTTATATTTAGTATCGGCGGTGGTCATGGCCACGGTTTGCATGGCGGCCTGCAACAACGCAAAATCGCCTGATACCGTAGCCAAGGACGTGACGACAGCCGAGCAGAAGGCTTCGACGGAAGTGGCGAAAAGCGAAGACTCCGCGGCCAAGGATTTGAGCGGCGCGGCGATGAAGGTCGACGACAAGCTTATCGCATTCAATAATGCGGCCGCGAAGGACGCCTACAATCTTGCCATCGCAAACGCCGACGGCGATCGCAAAGTGGCGCTTGCCCAGTGCGAGTCGGCGGCCGGCGACGCACAGAAATTGTGCAAGGATCAAGCAGAGGCGAATTACGCCGCAACTCGAGCGAACGCAAAAGCGGCGGCTCAATCCGAGAAGCAATAAAACAATAGCGTCGGCCCGCGAATGCCGCCGCCCCTCCCCGTCGCCGGATCGTCGATGACGCTCTAGTCCGGGTGGATTGCCGCGGCAATGCCGGTGCCGGCCTTCATGCTGGAAGCGGTGGCCTAACGCTCCTCGTCGGAATCATCATGGTCCATCAATTCGTCGCACCTGAAAGCGGGATTGTCGTCATTCAGCAAGTCATCGATCGAATACTCCTCGAAATCGTTTTGACTCTCACTCCACGCCACGTCGAGGAACTCGCGAATTTTTTCCAGTTCCGGCCCGCTCGCATCCCAGCTCGCCGCATGACAACTAGAATAAAGGCGAAGACTCCCGGTGGCGAGCGCCGCTGCAACGATCGAGAATCGAAATCCCGTGAGAGACTCCCGCAAACAGATTGGACACTTTACCGGAAAACGAATCTCTGGCTCTATCATGTCCTGCACCTCATCTGTCCCTGGCCACACTCATTCGGGTCTATGGTGACGCCGCGGAGCCCCGCCGCAATGTGATCCATTTCCCGGTACCGGCCCAATTTTCGCCTGTGTAAATGCTCCTTTGAATTACTGTCGCCGCCCGCAGACGCAGCTCCGAACATTCTTGCCTTGTGTGTCGCCATTGGGCATACCGTGTGACAAAAAATGTCAGCGGATACTTGCCGGGAACTGCGCCCTCGGCACGGGAATATTTCACCCGTGGGCGCGCGGAAACGGGCCGGCCGCGCTAGTTAATTCGGCACTTCGAGATTCGGGATACCTCGGCGAATCTCCGTTGAAAAGCTCTCGCTCCCGTCCGCCGCCTTCGCGCGATCGGTGATCCGCCCGCGCGCCCGGAGTTCTTCAAACGGATAATGCGAGCTGAGGCCGCCGATTCTGTAGACGTATTCGGGAAGATACCCCGTCAGCAGTAAAGTGTAGTTCCATGGAAGGTAGCCGACGATGCGCTTCATCATGTGGTAGACCAGCGTCGCGCAGTTGGCGGTTATGGTGTTATAGAAGCGTGGTGTCTTCACGAGACCGTTCGCTTCGTCGATGTAGGCCAGGAACAATGAGCGGATCTCCGATATTGGCATGTGGATTCGGTAGAGATAGTCGTCCTCCCCGCGTACATTGGTCCGCACCCGAATTACGTCGCGTTCGTCGGCCGCGACGATACTGAGTTCGAACTCTTTGAAAAATCCGCCGATCTCCGAGAAGTCCTCGCCTTTCCGTTGGCGTATTTCTAGCGAAAATACGACATAGTCAGCGTTATCGAAGCCGAATGACACCAACATGTGCGCGATCGCGGGACCCGACCAGTACGACATGATCATGTCCACCGATTTAATTTTATCCAGGTCGTAGCGGCGGGTTTCCCAGCGCTGCGTGTAGTCGGTGTCGCTGCGCCAATCGAAATCGCGCACATTGTGCAGTGTGACGCGCTGACCCTCGACGGTGCCGGAGGTCATCTCCGCGACGTCGTCGGCCCAGATATAGTCGTTTGACGGCGGCAGTTGATGCCACCAGACCAGTAGAAGAGCAAACGCCGCTGAAAACCCCAAGAGACCTTGCGCGACACGCCGGCGCCACAGTGCGACCAGAACGCTGGCGCTCAAGGCCGCCCACAAAGCGACTCCGAGTGTCTTCAGTGCGTGTCCACCCGGCAATTGATACCACAGAGCGAAGGCACCCCAGATCGCGGCAACCCCGACGATGAGTGTAGCCAGCACACGTGATGCAACTTGCAACGAGCGTATATCGAGTGGATTCAGACGTCACCGTCCGTCAAGGGGAGATATTTCGCCAGCATACACTCTGCCGCCAGAGAACAGCTGTACTCCACCGCGTCCCCGCCAAAAGCGCCGGCCGCTGGGACAGCAAATGGAATCTCTGACTGTCCGTTAAGAAAAACTAAACGGATTTCGCCCGAACGGGCCGATCCACGCCTCGACGGACGGACGGCCCGGCCGTCATACTCTCCTCGACGTTGGGAGGTGTCCTTTCATGCCCGTGCTTCATCAGATGCAGGTGTCAGGCAACTGCTACAAGATCCGGCTCGCCGCACGGCAACTCGGCGTCGAGCTCACACTCAAGAATTACGGGCTGCATGACGGAACGACACGCAAGCCTGAATTTCTTTCCAAGAATCCCAATGGCCGAGTTCCATTGCTCGAATTCGAGGATGGACGCACGCTCGCGGAGTCGGACGCCATCCTCTGGTACCTAGCCGAGGAAACGTTTCTGTTGCCCTCCGACCGATGGGGGCGCGCGGAAGTACTGCAATGGATGTTCTTCGAGCAATACAGCCATGAACCCTATATCGCGGTGGCGCGCTTCTGGCTCGCTTTTGCACTGAAAGAGGATCTTGAGAAGAGGCGGCATCTCATCCCTGAGTGGCACGCCAAGGGCAATGCCGCCCTCGGCGTGATGCAGACTCACCTTGCAACGCGCGACTGGTTTGCCGCCGGGCGTTACTCGATCGCGGACATTGCACTCTATGGGTACACACATTGCGCGGCGGACGGCGGGTTCGATCTTGGCGCCTATCCCGCAGTCGGCGCGTGGCTCAGGCGGGTCGCGAACGAACCCGACCACGTGCCGCTCTAATTTTATCTGGTGACATCGCCGGCGACCCACTGTGGGTTTATACGACTGGTCAAAACGTGATCGCGCCACTCGCCGTTAATGCGAAGATAATCGCGGCCCAGTCCTTCAATGGTGAATCCGCACCGACGGAGCACGGCTGCGCTCCGGCTATTGCTCGGCATATAGTTGGCCATGATTCTGTGCAATTTCAAGGCACTGTCCAACGTGAGTGGGGACCCGGTCGGGGATGTATCCTCAAAGCGGACACGATTAGACTCCAAGTACCTGAGGACTCGAGACGCCTTCGCCGGCCGCGGCATTTCCAGCACCAGGCGCTCCGTGATTAGAGGCATCCCTGCCGTGTCAGATACTTGGTCGCTCATGCACCTGAAGCGTTAGCGTCCTCGATTTTCCGATCAGTGAGTATACCTGTAAGAAGCCGCGACGCTCGCGCAAGCCCGGCAGTGAACCCGACAAGACTCGATTTCCGGCCCATGAGGCGATTGGCTGGCGCTTTACGCATTCCTACCCAAGAACGCGAGATTTAGCCCACCGGGGATCTCGCGACGGCGGCCTCTGGGTCACACATTACGCTTGGGAGAAATCGGTCATGAACGGGTATCACTGGCTACGCCTCATAGCGCAGAAGCGAGTTTGGGCAGTCTGCAACGCTCTTTTACTGCTGGCCGCCTGCGGATCCGGCGGCGGAAACATGCTGAATTCCACGTCGGACTCGAGTCCTGTCTCGGCCACGAGCGGCGCCGCTGCGGACCATGGATTATCCGGCGTAGTGCACGGAGGCCAGGCGCCCATCACAGGATCAACCTTGACCTTGTACGCCGCCGGCGTGCCCGCGAGCGCGGCGCCGACAATCCTCGATACGGTGACCACCGATACCTCCGGTAATTTTAGTTTCAAGTACACGTGTCCGCACGCGAGCGCTCTCATGTATGTGGTGACCAGCGGCGGAAGCGCCGGCGGCGGCGGCAACCCTGCAATCGAGTTGATGGCGGCCCTTGGGCCCTGCGACTCCCTACCCCCGTTCATCGTGGTCAATGAGTTGACCACGGTGGCCGCAGTCTACGCACTCAACGGTTTTAGCGCCGTCAACGGCAGTGGCGGCGCATTGAGCGGCTGCGTGGACTGCGTTGCGGGCTCGGACGGTGACATGACGCAATTGCACGGCAACTCTCCGGCAATCGGCAATGCCTTTGGCACGGTCGCAATGCTGGTCGATGTCGCGAATGGCGAACCCGCCGCCTTCTTACCATCGGCCGAAAGCTGCGCGTCCGGCAGTCCGCCGATCAACTGCAGCGCGTTGGGACGATTGACGGCGCTGGGCAATTCGCTGGCGGCGTGCGTGAATTCTGCCGGCGGATCGGTGCAATGCACGGACCTATTCACCTACACCAACTCCGCTAACACGTTGCAGGCCACCTTGTTCACCGCGCGCAATCCGGGCCTGGTCAATATTTCGGAGATCTATAGCCTCTCGACGCGAAATCCGGTTTTCACTCCGGGGTTGTCCGCGGCTCCCACCGACTGGACGATTGCCCTGCGTTTTACCGGCGGTGGAATTCTGAATCCCACAGCGATCGCGTTGGATGCCAGCGGCAACGCCTGGGTGGCGAATAGCGGCAACAGCAGCGTGTCGAAATTCAGCCCGAGCGGAACCGCCTTGTCGCCGGATGGCGGTTTTACCGGCGGCGGATTGAGCAGTCCGCAGGGTATTGCGATCGATCAGAAGGGTCATGTCTGGCTGGCGAATACCGGCAACAACAGTGTGACGGAACTCAGCGACTCGGGCGCGGCCTTGTCGCCTGACGAAGGCTTCGTCGGCGGCGGTCTCTCTTCCCCAAGGGCGATTGCGATCGATCAGAAAGGCAACGTCTGGGCGCCGAATTTCAAGTCCAACAGCGTGACGGAACTCAGCCCCGAGGGCTCCGCCTTATCGCCCGCGACTGGTTTCACCGGCGGCGGACTGAGTGAGCCCACCTCGATTGCCGTCGATGCCGACAACAATGTCTGGGTGCCGAATTCCGGTCCCATCAGCGCATCTGACGCCAACACAGTGACTGAACTTAGCGCGGCCGGCGCGCCGCTGTCGCCTGCGGGCGGATTCCCCCTCAGCAACGCGTTCACGTCTTCTCTCGATCTATCGATTGCCGTCGATGCGCACGGCAATCTCTGGTTGGCGGATGGCATTTCCGAAAACGGCGGGGTGCAGGAAATGAGCGCGGCCGGGGTGAACCTGTCACCGTATGGCGGCTACTCGGGCGGCGGGACTCTCGAACCCAAGTCGGTTGCGATCGACGGCAATGGCAATGTCTGGGTGGCGAATTCCGACAACGACAGTGTCTCGGAATTCAGCGCGAGCGGTTCGCCGCTCTCGCCCGCCAGCGGCTTCACCGGCGGCGGACTTCACGAGTCGCAGGGCCTTGCGATCGATGCTGCGGGCGACGTCTGGGTCACGGATATCTGGGGCGTCACCGAAATCATCGGCTCGGCCGGCCCCGTCGTCACACCGCTTGTTGAACAGCTCAATTAATCGGGCCTGCGTTACTCGCGCGGACATCCAGCATGCACAAGCGTACCGCACTGCCCGCACTCGCCCTGGTGCCGATGCTGTTCCTCATCGCCTGCGGGTCCGCAGCCACCGGGCCCGCAGCGCCGGCCGATTCATCGCAAACCGCAACTCAGCCGGCGGCGATCGCTACGCAAGTGAAGCTTCGGGGCGTAGTTCGCGCCGGAACAGCCGCGTTGGCGGGGACGAGTGTGACCCTCGATGCCGCGGCTTCGCCCGGGCAGGTGCCGCAATCGCTCGCGCACGCGTTGAGCGACTCGAGCGGTGCCTTTGAACTCAGCGCCAGCTGTCCTTCGGGTACTGCGGGCACGGAGCCTCTGTATCTTCGCGCGAGCGGTGGTCAAATCCCCGCGGCCGGCACGGCGCAGCCCGTCGCGAATCCGGCGATCCGGTTGGTAGCCGTGCTCGGCACCTGCGATGAGCTGCCGGCAACGGTGACCGTCAACGAACTTACGACCATCGCGGCGGCCTACGCGCTGAATGCGTTCATCAGCGGCAATGACATTACTGGCGATGCGCCGGGCTTGCCGAATGCCGCCGCAGGTGCCGCAACCTTGGTCGATTCGAGCACCGGCGCCCTGTCGGCATCCTTACCTGGCGCCGCGGCCTGCACCGGCGCCGGCGCAACCCCAGCCGCCAATAATTGTGAGACCGTCGCTAAACTCAATGCGCTTGCCAGCGCCCTCACGGCTTGCCTCGTGTCCGCAAACTCGAGCTCGGAGGCCTGTACTGCCTTGTTCAGCTGCGCCACGCCGGGCGCGACCGCCGACGGATCTGCGCCGTGTACAGCGCCGACGGGCGCTACTTCGCCAATCGATACCTGGCAGGCGATCACATCGATCGCCCGGTATCCCGGTTTGATCCTCGCCTCCGGTCTTTACACAGCAGCGAGTTCCAGTGTCGAACACGCGCCGGTTCCCTCGAGTGCGCCCGGTGACTGGACGCTGTCAATCACCTATAGCGGTGGCGGACTGAGCGAACCCACGGCGCTCGCGGTGGATGCGGCCGGCAATGTCTGGGTCGCCAACTACAACGCTGCGGTCAGTGAATTCTCTCCGACGGGAGCGGCGCTGTCGCCCGCCGGCGGCTATACCGGCGGCGGTCTCGAGGAGTCGTTTGGTATCGCGATCGACGCGTCCGGACATGTCTGGGTTTGCAACGAGCAAAGTAGCGCGACAGTCAATGCGGGTCTTGGCAGCATCACGGAGCTGGCCTCCGATGGGACCCTCCTCTCGGGAGCGAACGGCTTCGACGGCGGCGGCCTGGATTTCCCGGAGGCGCTGACGATCGATGCCAACGGGCAGGTCTGGGTCGCAAACTATGGTAATTCGTCGCTGACCGCGTTGGCGAGCAATGGGATGGCAATCTCTCCCGCATCCGGCTTCATGGGTGGAGGCATGAGCTTCCCCGTGGGCCTGGCGGCCGACACCGTCGGCAACATCTGGGTCGCCAATCAGGGCGCCGGTCAGATCAGCGCATTTTCGGAGTCCGGCGCGGCGCTCTCGCCGGCGACGGGCTACACCGGCGGGGGGATTACCGTACCGCAAGGCATCGCCGCCGATCAGCACGGCAATGTCTGGGTCAGCAATTACTACGGCGACAGCGTCTCTGAATTCAGCAATCACGGCGTGGCGCTATCACCCGATACGGGCTACGGCGGTGGCGGTCTCGCAGCGCCCGGCGGCATCGCGATCGATGGCGCGGGGCAAGTGTGGATCGCAAATTTCCAGGGCGGAAGCGTGAGCGAGCTCGCAGGAGCCGGCGCCGACGCGCCGGGGTCTGCCCTATCCTCCGCCAGGGGCTTCACCGCCTCCGCTCTGATGCAACCGTTCGCACTGGCCATCGACCCGTCGGGAAATCTCTGGGTAACCAACTTTGGCGGCGACAGCGTGACCGAATTCATCGGCGTCGCCGCACCGGTCCGGACACCGCTGATCGGTGTTCCGGACTCGCCGCCTTAAGTCAGCCCAGGGTCAATGGAACTTGTAAGTCACATCGAGACCTCCAGTGCGGGGCCGATTAACGAGGTAGCGCACAAAGGCATTCATCTGCAGGTCGATCTGCGGCTGAGGATCGAGCAGAGCCTCCTTGTTCGTGACGTTGTTGACGAACAAGGTCGCGGACCATGCGCTGCCGCTGGCCTCATTCCCGCCCACGCCGAAACGCAAGTTGAGCAGCGTGTACGACGGCAAATGCACCAGATACGTGTTGATGTTCTCGAGCGAGAGGGTCTCGCCGTACGGTTGATCGGTTCGCGTGCCAACGTAATCACCCTCGAGCGACCCGTTCAGCGTAATGTTGTCCGTCAGCGGCTGCTTCCAGCGCAGCGTCGCCGACCCTGTGACCTTCGGAATGTCCGGGACGGCGTAGCCGCTCGGGAATCCGGTAATGGCACTGTTCTCCGTGAACTTCGAATCGGTGTAGCCGAAGTTCAATCCGGCGTCCCACTCGCGGCTCAGCAACGCCTGGAACTCCGCCTCGAGGCCCACGACGCGCGCATTCGCTCCGTTGGCGCTGATGCCGAAGCCCGCGAGGTTGGTCGCGAGCTGCGGGTTGATCCAGCGCTCGTAGTAAGCCGAGACATTGGCGATGAGGCGCCGGTCGAGGAACGAGGATTTCTCCCCAATCTCGTAGTTCCATACCGAGTCGGAGGAGAAGGTCGCGGGCGCCTGCAGCAGCAGGTTGTGATTGCATTTGATCAGAGGAATGTCGAGGACCTTCAATTGCAGACCGCACTCGTTCCCCGTCACCACGGCATTGCTGTAACCCACAGGAATCGGCTGATTTACTCCCCCGAGACGAAAGCCCTTCGCGGCCGTGGCATAAACCAGAATATCCTTGTTGATGTTGTAGCTGAGATCGACCTTCGGATTGGTCCCGCTGGCCCCTTGTGATGCCGCGGTGTTGTAAGGCGTGGCGTTTCCCTGATCGGCGTACACCGTGAACACGCCGTACTCCTCGTTTGTCTGATTGAGGCTGTAGCGGTAGTGGCGCACACCCACCGTGGCCTTGAAGTCGGGGGTGAACTGCCAAGAAGCCTCGCCGAACTCGGAGTTCTGCAGGATGACTTGCGGCTGGTAGTCCACGTACAAATTCGGGCCGCCGAGTATCGGCCCAGCCTGCGGCGCGATGGCCCACTCGTCCCACTCAGAGTACAGATCCTGATAGAAGTAGCCGAGGATCCACTGGAAGGGACCCGTGCCGGTCGAGGTCAGCCGCAGCTCCTCGCTGATCTGTCGCGTATAGTCCTTCTCGGTCACCGCCGGTCCGTTCGGCGCCGGGCCCGAGGGCCCGATGCCCCCCGGCGCATCGTAGACCGGAATGCCGATGGCCGAGGCGTTCTCCTCGGTGCTGTCCTGCGACACCACTGTGTCACGATTCCAGTCGGCCGTGGCGGAGGTGAGCGAGAAGCCCTCGAACTGATATTCCAGCTTCAAGCTCGCGAGCGTGAAGCGGTCGCGCTGCGGCTCCGGTGAGTCGTAAATCTCCCAGTGAGCGTTGGTGGACGGGACGGTGGGATGAGTCGGATTGCCGTTCACATCTACCGCGTCAGGGGCGGCCTGCTGGGTCAATTGCCACATCATCATCGGCGTGATCGACAGATTGTCCGTAGGTTTCCAGAGCAGCGACATGCGCACCGAGTCGATGGTCGTGCTGTTCGCGCCGTCGATCTGCTCCTGCAGCGGCGCCGTATAGAAATTGGCAGGCCGCGTGACGTTCGGAAAGGTCCCCCCGTCGACTGCGACCGCACCGTCCTGAATGACGAGGCGCTTGATCCAGCCGCTTGCAGAGTTGTCTGTTCCGACGATACGCACCGCCGCGGCATCGCCAATCGGCAAGTTCACCATGCCGTTGATCTCGTGATTGATGCTGCCGCCAGACGTCGTGTCCGAAATGACGTTCTCACCCGAGGCTGCGAAGGCGCCGAGCTGCGGGGCGTTGGGCACCAGCTTGACGGTGCCGCCCATGGAACTCGAGCCATACAGGGTGCCCTGCGGGCCGCGCAATACCTCGACCCGGTTGAGATCGTACAGTGTCGGGTCGATTTCCTCCTTGCCGAGCTGGGCCGAGGCCGGTGACGATAGCGGCGTCTCGTCGAGGTAGAAGCCAACCTGCGAGGTGTTGCCGCCGGCGGAGTTCAGGCCGCGCATTTCGAACTCGGTCTGACCCGGGCCGCTGGTGCGCATGGAGATGCCAGGTACCGACTGGGCCAGGGAGTTGAAGTCCACAATTCCGCGGTCCACGATGTCCTGCTGCGACACGGCCGTGATGCTCGCGGAGGTCTCCTGAACGGTGGAGACGCGCTTGGTCGCCGTGATGGTTATTTCGGGGAGTTGATCCCCCGCGTCGTTAGTGCTGTCGGCATACGCGCTCGGCACGAGCGCCACCCCGAGTGCTATCGCGATCACCCGCGCGATCCTGCCTCGTGGTACTCTTGAAACCATGGTGCTGCTCTCCCATTTTCTGTAATTGTCGCCCTGAACACGGCTCACGGGACGCCGACGTTATTTCATTATTATACATATCCACGCAGGTCGAACAGCGTGCCGCAGCCACACCGATGACCCATTTTCTGCATTTCTTGCGCGTTATCCCGCGGACGAACATGCGTCGCGCATCGGGCTCGCGGACAAAGTCGCCGCAGAGAACAGCCTAGGATATTCTAGGGGCGTTGTTTGATCGACATCACGGCGGCGTTATGGCGTCGCCGGATTCAAGGGAGCCGCATCGCTTATGGCTATTTTCCCCGTACCGCGCTGGATCGATACGTACAGCTACGAGGTTTCCCCCCGGTCATTCGGCTCAAATAGAGCCGGCGGCCGTAAGCACGCCGGCTGCGACATCTACGCGCCGCTCGGCAGTGAAATCAAGGCTGTCGCGCCCGGGAAGGTCACCCGAGTCGCGCCTTTCTACTGGGGCACCTTTGCGATCGAGGTTGAGCATCCGGGAATAGGCGTCATCCGCTATGGCGAGGTTACCGTCGCGCCCGGGATCGCGGGAAACATGATGGTTACGCAGGGCCAAACCATCGGACTTATCGCCCAACTGATCAACCCCAATCCAAGCGGGACCAATCCGCATCCGATGCTCCATTTCGAGCTCTACAGCGGCAGTGGGAACGGACCGCTGACGACGGCGGCGGTTCCGTACAAGCGTCGCAGCGACCTGGTCAATCCAACCGATTTCCTCAACTCGGCGATCGGCGCGTGCTCGATATAGTGGCCGCGCACCTTGCTTGCGCGCCCAGTCGAGCTCCGGCTCAGCACGGACTTTCCGTCATCGTGATGGCTGCGTGCTGGCTGGCAGTCGGACCGATGCTTGCGCCGCGAGAAGCGTTCGCCGCGGATGCGGATACCGCGCCGCGAACGGCGGAAGCCGTCGCGCGTCGAGTTCCGGCCGGCATCGCGGTGATCCGCGAGCTGACACGGGACACCGGGAGCATTTCGCTCACATCAGACAAGGGCGAGGACTTGGTCGCCGTCGTGACCGGTGCCGCCGATCACCTCGAAGGCTCGCGCAAGAATGCCTTCGGATACGGAGAATCGCACGACGTCACTGCACGCTGCCTGCTGGTATCCGTGCATCCCGACCCGACGAAACCCGCCAGTGAATGGCGGCATTGGTTGCTTTGCGGACAGTCGCCCGCGCTCGTTCTGCAGCCTGAAACCCCGCCGGAAGGGATGAATAGTCTGGTAAAGCGCCTGCGGCACGATACCGCCAGCCGAACGCTGCCCGCGTACCTTAAGCGAACGATACTGGGCGACGCCCTGATCCTTCAGACCGAAGGAGGCGATGGCGCCTTGTATTTTAGCAAGGACGGACCGGTTTGGACTGAACTCCCGGGTGGGGAGTGATTTCGCCGGGCAAGGGCGCATGAATTACGACGCCGTCAAGAAACTCGTGCACGACAACAATCGCTCGAAGGACTACTCCGAGGAGTTCGTGATCTGCCTGATCTGGAAGGAGACGAACTTTGACGCGTCGGCAAAGAACACGGCCTCATCGGCTACGGGATTAATGCAACTGACGAAAAGCGCCGTTGACCAGGTGAACCGCTGCAGTCCGAAGGGCATTCATTTCCAGTTTTCCGATATGACGGATGCCGCCAAGAATATCCAGTGCGGTACCTTGTATCTGGATATCGCGAAGAACAAGTTGGGGGGCATCGACAAGAGTTACGGAACGGGCCCCGGCTATTCAAACTCGATCGTCGCGTGCGAGGGCTGCCTCAAAAACGGCCAGGCTCCCATGGTCGCCCTCCAGAAAATTCACATGTGATGAATCGAAATGAAGAAATCGGCCGCTGCAATACTCGTTCTATCATGGGTCCTGTGCACAGGCGCGAACGCCCAATCGGATGATTGGGGCCAGGCGCTGCAGTGGGTCGATAAGTATCCTTCGGACAAGCTCGGTGCGAACGGCGGCGGCCTGTTCGATCAGCCCCTCTTCAAGAGCATTTTGAGCAGAGTTCTCCCTAAGGCCGAAGCGACCGCGCTCTCCAAATTCGCCATCGAATCTGTCATTCAGAAGGTGGGGGATTACGTTATCGTGCACAAATGCCTACCCCACGATTGCCCCACTGAGATGGCCACGGTGATCATCGACGTCAAAACCCGGCAATTATGGGTTGCGCTGTTCTCTCGCGAGGCAGGACGAACATCGACGCGCTGGTACGCGACTGCGGACGACTATTCCACGCTGCCGGATAAAATCAAGAACGACTTCCTGCAGCGACAGCGGATGTAACCGGAGTCTCGGCCGCCCACCGTCCTAGCCTCCACTCGGAGGCCGCCACTCCGCCGGGCAACTAACCCGGCGCGCCGTGAGCCACTTCGCTGATTTTTTCCGCACTACCTTTTAGGAACGGTGAGCAGCCCCTAGGGCCCGCTCCATCGTACGGAGGTGTGCCATGGCGTGTTACCGGACAATCGTTGGATCGCGGCGGCTCAACGCCGCTGTCGTCGTCCTTTTGAGCTGCGTGATTTCGGCCTGCGGTGCCGGCGCCGGCGCCGCGAAAGATGCTGTGAACTCGTCGACCTCAAAATACACGGTCGGCGGCGGCGTGAGCGGCCTGTCGGGCAGCGGTCTCGTACTACAAGACAATAACGCAGATAGCCTCGCGGTCTCAGGCAACGGCAGCTTCACGTTCTCGACAGCACTTGCCGCCGCTGCCAGCTACGCGGTGACCGTCGCAACTCAGCCGGCAAATCCCGCACAGACCTGCACCGTGACCCACGGTACCGGCACCATCGGAGCCGCCGACGTCACCAGCGTAGCGGTCAATTGCACGACCCAGACATTCACCGTCGGCGGCTCGGTGACCGGTCTGACAGGTTCCGGACTCATCTTGGAGGACAATGGCGCGAGCAACCTCGCCGTCTCCGCGAACGGTACGTTCACATTCGCCACCCCCGTGGCGAGCGGCGCCGCCTACGCCGTCTCAGTCAAAGCTCAGCCCACCAATCCTGCGCAAACCTGCAGCGTGGCCAACGGCTCGGGAACCCTCGGGGCCGCGAACGTTACCAGCGTCGCTGTGAGTTGTTCGGCAACCGGCGGGGCGATCACGATGCAGCAACGTCGAGCGGTGTTCGCCGCGGTCGAGGCCCAATACACCGCACTGTCGATGCAATCCGGCAACTTCAGCACGCTGATGGCCGAGTACCTGCGCACACTGCCGGTATTTACCGAGGTCGGTATTGCGAGCGACAACAGCATCTACGCGGAGTTTACCGACGGCACCGAATTGATCGTCAGTACGGACCAAGGCTTCGCCGGGCATCCGAGTGCCGCAGAGACGTCCACTGCGCGCGCGGCCACTACGCGCGCGGCCGCCGAGCGCGCCGTCGTCAAGGAAAGCGCCGTCACCCAGCCCGGAGTGAATCAGGCTCTGATCACACAGGAATTCGGCTCGGGCTACAAAACCACGGAGGCACTCACCACCGATATCGCTAACTGGCTGCAGGCGGCCGGCTATACGGCCACGGCCGTCCAGGGGGCCGGCACCGACTATCTTCGCGGGTCCGTGAAAGACGCCGATGTCTTCATGATGACCGGACACAGTGGGACGGGCAAGACCGGTGTCTACGCGTTCTGGACGGCAACGGCTTACAGCAACGCCACTCAGGCTGACGAAAACGACGTCAAAGCGGGGAGAATGCGCTACATGACGGCGCAGGTGGACAAGGCACCCTATAGCAGCGGCACTCCGGCCTGTGAGAACCCAAATGGCTGTCCGATTGCCGATACGCACTACGCGATCACCGCATCGTTCATCCCGGAGTACATGACGTTCAGTCCCGGGAGCTTTGTGATGATGAATGGTTGCGACAGCGCAGCGGCCAGCGCCACAGGCTTCATGAGCGCGTTTTCCAGCGCCGGCGCGGCGAACTACTTGGGCTGGGCCGGCACATCGGGCGACGACGGTGCCGATCCGATCCGCTATGTGTTCGACCGACTGCTGGGAGAGGTACCGGGTGGAGGCAATCGAACCATCGCTCAAGAGTCGCCACCGCAGCGGGCGTTTGATATCGGCCCGGTGCTTCAGACCATGACCGACCAGGGCATCATCCCGCTGCACGTCGTAGATTCTTCCGGCAGGGTGGTCGAAGATGGCACGCTGACTGCCGAAGGAAGCGGCAACGCCATCCTCGCGCCGAGCATCGCTTTTGTCTCCACCACCGACTACAGCAAATTATTGGGTATCGCCGGCATTTTTGATCCCACGCAAAAAGCGAATGCAGCGGTCACAGTCGGCGGACAGGCGTGCCCGATCGTAGATTGGAGCGCAGAGACCGTGACCTGCACGCTGCCCGAGTCCGGACCCGGTTCCGAGGGCGACGTCGTCGTCTCAGTCAACGGGATCCAGAGCAACGCCGTCAGTTTGACGTCTTGGCGCGGGACATTCAAATTCCAGATCACGGGTGAGAGTGATCTTCAGTCGACGCTGCTCCTCGATTTGCACTGGCGCGCCGACATCCACAATTGGCGTACGGCCCCGCACGTGCAGCCCCATCACTACGACTTGCTCGAGGATTTGGCCCAAGATTCGACGGCGAACTGGACGGCCAGCGGCTCAGAAACGTACACGCCGCCGTCCGGGCCGCCTGAAACTCTCTCGATATCAGGGGGTGGCAGTATCCCGCAGTTTGTATTAGGGTCAAGCTCGAGCGCAACGGAGAACTACACAGGCTCCGAGGTTATAGACCCGGATACGCAGATCCAGTGGATCTACCTGGACGCGCTGGCGGAGGGTCAAATCGCGGTATCGGGAAACATGTGTGTAGGTCCCGCCAGCTTCGCGATGACAATCCTCGAATTCTCGCCACAGAGCGTCTCGTACTACACCATGCCGCCGCCCTACGGCACGCAACAGGTCTCAACGCCTGCGCTGCCCCTTCCCATGGATGCGACGTACGCTCTCCTCGCAGGTGAGCAAAGCGCCAACTTCGGTACGGGGTGTCCTTACGGTTTCAGGGGCGGCGGGTCGACTTGGAAGCTGTCCTGGCCAGGGATCGCATCGACCAGTCCGCCTGATCCCACGGCTGCGCAGTAGGGGGCCCTGCTGCGACTCCGGGAGACTTTAGAAATCTGTCTAGAATAATTCGATATATTATCTGTAAGTCACTTATATTAATATCATTTTATATGGTGCGTGGCACCAGATATTTGGACTCAAAGACTTCAGCCGACACGGGTTTGCCGAACAGAAAACCCTGGTACTCATCGCAGTGAAGCACACTTAAGATCCGCAATTGTTCCGGAGTTTCCACTCCCTCGGCCACTACCTTGAGCTTGAGGGCGTGCGCCAAACTGATGATGGTGGCGACCAGCGCCGATCCCTCCCGGCCGGCGTCCATCTCGATGATGAATGAGCGATCGATCTTCAGAGTGTCTACGGGGAGCTTCGCTAAGTAGCTGAGCGAGGAGAAGCCGGTACCAAAGTCATCGATGGCGATGCGGAGCCCCATGGCGCGGATCGCGTGCAAGGTCGCGATATTGTGCTTGAAGTCCTGCATCACCATGCTCTCGGTGATTTCCAATTCCAGTCCAGCGGCGGCCAACGGATCGATGCCGACGGCCCGTTGGATATCAGCAACGAAGTCGCGATGACGCAACTGCTGCGGAGATACGTTTACCGCGATCCGTACTGCCGCAAGACCGGCACGGCTGCACCTGAGATAATCTTCGACGGCTCTATGCACGGCCCAGCGCCCTACTTCATAGATCAGGCCGGTCTCCTCGAGGAGTGGGATGAAGCGTGCCGGCGGCACCAAGCCGGTCGCAGGATCATTCCACCGGATCAGCGCCTCGGCGCCGGCGAGCTGACCCGTCGCAACATTCACCTTGGGCTGATAGTGGAGCGTGAATTCTTCGCGGTCGAGCGCCTGGCGTAACTGATTTTCGAGCGTGAGTCGGCCGGCCACCGTCTCCGTCATTCTATGCGCGTAAAAGAGGTAGCGATCGCCGCCGACCTTGGCTTTTTTCAATGCGACTTCGGCATGCTTAACCAGGGTGGCTGCATCGGTACCGTCATGCGGGAACACCGCGATGCCGATTTTCGCGGCGATTCTAAGCTCCCTGTCGTTGACGTGGAACGGATGATTGATGAACGCGTCCAGGCTCTTTTCCACCAGCCGAGCGATTTCGTCTTCGTGCCTGGCGTTGGGTAGGATGACCGCAAAGTGATCGGCGCCGAATCGAGTCAAGAGATTTGCGTCGCCGACGGTTTGCTTCAGCCACTCCGCCACCTGCCGCAAGAGCGCGTCGCCGGCGCCCTGGCCGAGGGTATCGTTGATGTTCTTGAATCGTTCCAAATCGATGAGAAACAAACCGAGTTGCCGGCCGCTGGTCACGGCACCGCGCAAGTGCTGGGCCAAGCGGTCGAGAAACAGGCTGCGGTTGGCAAGTCCGGTGAGGGCATCGTAATAAGCGAGATAATCGAAGCGCTCCCGTGTTCCGATATGATCGATGGCGAATCCGATGTCGCCGGCCATTTCCGTCAACAGCTTCATTTCTTCTTCATGGAAGAAATGCTTCTCTCTGGCATAAAGTGCAAGAATCCCTACGACCTCATCCGCTACGATCAGCGGTAACACGACCATCGAGCCGCAGCCGAGTTCGGCGTGCTTCTCGCGGAACGCGACGCGAGGGTCGTTTTGGGAATCGTTGGCAACCGCGGGCGCTTTGGTCCGCAGAACCGCATCGACCATGGTGTTGACTGAACCGTCGCTCACCGACATGACGGCTTTGACGGCAGTGACGACCCATGGACTCTCGCCTTCGACCGCAACGGTCTTAATTTTCATCGCGCTGCGATCCACCGTGCCCATCATAGCCAGGGGGAATCCCCCTTGCGCAATGGCGATGCGGCACGCGCCCTTGAACAGATCCACGCGATCGCGTACGCGCACGATCAGGCTGTTGATGCCGCTCAGCACTGCATAGATGCGATTGAGGTATGCGATCCGCGCTTCGACCTGGCGGCGGTCGGTGATGTCTTCGCCGACGGATGCAATTCCGATTACATTGCCGGCTTCGGAGCGCAGCCTGAGGCAATTCCAACGCATGAACCTGCGCTCGCCCGAACGCGTGAATATCTCATCGTCTTGGAGCCATTTAGTCCGCGGATTGGCGAGGAGTTTCGCAAGACGAACTTGCGAATCGCCGGGTTCGGATCGCAAGAATATCTCGAAGACATTTTGCCCGAGGACTTCTTCGAGCTGCCAGCCCGTCAGTTCGAGCAAAAAGTCATTGCAAAACGTGATCTCGGCGGCACTGTTGAACATCACGGCTGCAAGACCCATAGTGCGAAGGACCTCGCCGAAGCGCTCCTCGCTCCAGCAAGTAGCCAAGGCATCTGTCTCGGCGGCTTGGTCGATGAGAGGCAGTGATGGGTTCAGTTTGATGCGACGTCTGCTTGCGCGGGGGTTCGGCGCGCCAGGGCAATTTTAGCGAGACTCGCCTAATAACTTCACGCTACCCGCAATAGGTACTGAGCGGGCGGCCGTCCGTCACATATTGCCCAACCGGCGCCAAGGCGGCGCCACCACGCGAGGGTGTGCGGACCTCCCATACCCTCGTTTGGCCGATTCGCGTCTGTACCTCGCCCCTGGTGGCGCGCGAATGAGCGGTGGTACATTCTCCTGATGAAGACCTGCATGCTGACAGCCGCTCAGATAGCGGCTTTGCGCAACTGACGGAGCCGGAACATGACGGAAGCTCTCGAGCCTGTGCGGCCGATCACTTTGAACGAGGTACGGGATGCGCGTGAGAGGATCTCGGGCGCCGTTATAAGAACCCCCTTGGTTCGTCTCGAGCTGGGCGCGGACTTTCCGGATATCCGCTTGAAGCTCGAGAATCTGCAACCAACCAACTCTTACAAGCTGCGCGGCGCGGTCAATGCGGTGGCCATGCTGTCGGAAGCGGCGCGCCGGCGTGGGGTCTGGACGATCAGCGCGGGCAACGCGGGACAGGGAGTCGCGTACGCGGCACGGCGCGCAGGGGTTCCCTGCACGGTCGTGGTTATCGAGACCGCGCCGACAGCGAAGATCGAGCGCATGCGGGCGCTCGGCGCAAGACTCGTGCCGGTATCTTACGATGTCGCCTGGAAGGCGCTCGGCGAGCGCTCCTTCCCCGGGGTCGACGGCACATTCATACATCCGTTCGACGACCACAATTTCATCGTAGGACACGCGACGATGGCCCTCGAGATTTTCGAAGACGCACCCGATGCGGCTTGCATCATCGCAGCGATCGGCGGCGGAGGTCTGATCACGGGCGTCGGCAGCGCATTCAAGGCGCTAAATCCGCGCGGGCAAGTTTGGGGTGTCGAGCCGGAGACCGCGGCTCCCGTGGCGCTTTCGTTCGCGAGAGGGTCTCCACAGAGATTCGACGGGTGGAAGTCTTCCTTTGTGGACGGCGCCGGCGGCCAGAGTGTCTTTCCTCGCATGTGGGAGCGCATGAAGGGAGTGGTGGACGGCTCTGTGGTGGTGAGCCTGGACGAGGTCAGGAATGCCATGCGAGTAATCGCGGAGAAGGCGCGCGTCATCGCCGAGGGCGCCGGCGCGCTGCCGACGGCCGCCGCTTTGACCGGTAAAATTAGCACGGGACCGATCGTGGCGATTGTCTCCGGGGGGAATGTGGATCTCGTAAAACTTTGCGCGATCCTCTGCCCGGGAGAATAGCGATCTGGAATTTGCCTGCGTCCCGGGTGTCACCGAGGCTAGCCGACGATGCCGCCCCGCCTTCCGTCAGGAATACATACCGATTAGCGTTGGGCTTGGAGATTTGATGACGGTGGAAGCCAGATCTGCCGTCGGATCACGTTGGCCGGCTCTTGATGAGGACCGGGTTGAGCGATCGCGATGTAAAAATAGGAGGGCTGCGACCGCAATGACTGCTGCAGCAATCTGACGTACAAGCGCGTCGTGTGATAACCGTCGCTGAAGGTTTGGATCGCCGCGGTTTCAGGCACGTAGTCCGCGTTTGGTTTCGCCGTAGCGGATTCGGTCCACCACCTGAATGAGCTATTTTGTTGGAGTCGGTTGCGATGTAATCGAATCTCGGCGAAATGATCGTCCGATCTCACTTGAGAGGGCTCGACCGAGATCATAAGAGGTGTCGCCCTTGCCGCCGCCTTCGCTCGGGGCGCGCCGTGCTCAGAGGCGCTCGCTTGCGCCACGAAGAAATTGATCGCCGGCTGTTCATTGACCGGGGCCGAGGTGGCGTCCCGATTCGCCGCTACCGAGAGCACTGGCGGCGACGCGTCAATTGTCTTCTGCGCGGGAGCCGGCCTGCGCTGCGCCAAGATTGCCGCAGTTGTTAGGGTCGCGACCAAAAATAGTGCCGCGGCGCGCCACGGCATCTTGGATTGCACTCGGTTCGACTGAGTGAGCTCCTGCAACGGAGTCACCGAATGCTTCCGCACTCTCTCATTTAGCAATCGATGCATCCACAAACGCACACTGATTGAACGCCCCGCACGATGCCAAGTCAGGCCTTTCTGCAGAGTTCTCCACTGCCGATTGGTGAGGCCCTGAGGGCGTTCTAAGCTCACCCGGTAATCCCGTGCCAGCGTGGCGGGCCGTGATCCAAAAGGATGAGTGCCCGCCAAGAGCTCGTAGCAAATGCAAGCTAGTGCATAAAGATCGTCGCACGGCTCCGCGCGTCGACCCTCCAACTGCTCGCAGCTCGCATAAGCAGGCGCCCCGGATGTGGTTGCGAAGTCGGCGTCGTGCTCCGAGCGCGACTTTTCCGCCATGAACGCGTGCCCAGCACCGAAGTTCAGGATGCGAAGCTCGCCCTCGTGCGTAATGAAAATATTTCCCGGCTTAAGGTCGCCATGAACGACGCCGCGCTCGTGAGCGTGTGCCAATCCCGCGCCGAGCTGCCGGATCAGCTGCCAAGCCTGCGGTTTGCGCATCGCCGCGGGACCTAGGCGTTCAATTACATTGCTGAGCGGCTCGCCGTCGAGCAGCTCCATCGTGTAAAAGATCGCATCCGCGTCGCGGTCCAGTTCGTAAAGATTCACTATATTACGATGTGACAGAACTTGACCGCAGTGAAAGCCGAGGCGCAAATTCGCGAGAGTCTGCTCAGAGCAATCTCCTCCAGCGTGTAATATTTTCAATGCGACATATTGATGCTTGTCGGACAGCGTCGCCCGAAAGCGATCGAGTGCCTTGAAGACGCGTCCTTTGCAGCCAGTTCCGAGTGGCGCCTGCAAGACGTATCGATCGCGCAGAACCTGGCCCACGGCTGAGGAAGATATGCGGTCAGAATTGGGCGTGCGTAGGGCAGATCGCACCCGATCCAGATCAACCGTAGGTTCATTCGTGCCTTCAGACATGGGTGTCGCCCTATTCTCGCGGCCAGGATACGTAATTTGCAGCTTCATAGTCCGCCCAGGTCAACCGGCTTTGACCCGAATCCGCTAATGATAGGTTGTCGCGAAGTTTCCACGATGTATGTAAGACAAAGCCGCCTTGCTGCATGAGTAACGTCAGACCTTTCTGCCATCAGTGCAGTGACACCGCCAGGATCTGGCGGCTGTCAAACCCGGCGGCCGTCATGAGGAGACGCACGAGCGGGGCAACCGTCTACACTCAGCCACGCCGTCGCGTAGACTCTCACAGCGTTCATTTACTTAGAGATCGGCCCATGCATCGATACTACTTGGCACAGCGACCCAGATTGAAGGCGGCCATGCAGAGAACGCCCTGCCGCAGCGCGCCCGCGCCACCCTGCAGTGTCGAGTCATACCGGGCGAATCGCCAGATTCGGTCCAGGCAGCACTGCAGACCGTGCTGGCTGACCCACTCGTCACATTCAGCACCATCACGCCCGCGACACCCAGTCCGGAATCACCCCTGACCCCGTCTCTCGTGCGCGAGGTCGAGAACGTGGTACACAGCCTCTGGCCCCAGGTCATCGTTCTCCCGGAGATGTCGCCGGGCGCGAGCGACAGCGTCCACACCCGAGCGCTGGGTATGCCGAGCTATGGGATAGACGCCATGTTCGATGACTTGGACGACGGCCGCGCCCACGGCAGGGACGAGCGGATCGGGGTGCGGGCCTTTGATGAGGATGTCGATTTCACCTATCGATTGATGAAGGTGCTCGCCCGGAACTGAGTGGATATATGCGCGCGGCATTACCGCGCGAAATTGCTTCGAAGATCTCTTCCGCATCCTTCGGCGTGCAATCTCCGGCGCTAAGCCACGAGTCAAGGGTTTCCCTCAGTGCTCGTCGAAATTGCACGACTCCAAGGTAGTGAAGCTCCGGTAGACCAAACGCGTCGGAACTGAATAGCTGCTTCGTGTAGGGAGCTATCTCCAGCGCCTCTCTCATGATTCGAGAGCTCGAGGGCCCCGCAAAATTCAGGATTACGCCGACATCGAAATAGACGTTTTGGAAGATTTCCGCCAGCCAAGCTGCTTCCCGAATGAACGGATAGTTGTGCAGCAGCGTAACCGGTACTTCCCACGTTTCCATGCTTCGCAAAAAGTCAGTAAAGTGCGTTGGATCACAGGCGTGCATATACACATCAGGATCGCCGAAGCCTACGTGCAGCTGCAGGGGAAAGTGACGGTCGCGGCAAATGCCGGCCGCCGTCCAAAGACCGTAACGAATCAGAACCGGATCTACCAGTCGCTGGCCCCGGCTAGCATAGGCTTTGAGCCAATCCCCTGCAGCGTCGATGACTTCGGAAACCGTCGGCGCAGTTTGATCAATCCGGAACGTCGTGCGATATGCAACTATGCTCTTGAAGCCAGCCGCATGCCGGCCTTGCGTCTCCAAGGCTTCGGCGAATCGCGCGGGGAACTCGTGCGCACTGCAATTATCTGCGGCGATTTTCTCGGCGACTGCCTCAATGCGCAAGATTTCCCGCACCGGGTGACCCGCGAGATTGCTGAAGGTCTCCAGGGATGAGATTTCAGTTGAGCGATGGCCGGTATCGAGCAAATGCATTTCAACATTTGAGCGTGAGAGAAACCGTCGATTGACCTCTTCCGATCCGAGCGCGATCCGTCGCTCGATATAATCATCAACGCTCGCAAGTGGCTCGAGGTCCAATATAGGCGCGCAGTGCCGGCGTATGGCAAGCCCGAGCGGTTTCTGAAAATGATTGGTGCCCGACGCGGGTGGCCTATAGCTCTCGCTTAAGAGCGCTTCCATCTCCTTTCTGCTCAGAGCTTTGAGGGTGACGCCATGGCAGTGATGATCAATTAGCGCAATGTCTTGCATGACTTCTCCAGCCGTTTGTAGAGTCGCCTACAGCCACTGGTCGATCCCAAGAAGATGATCAGTTGGTGTGAGGTATTGCTCTTGGCGATGCCAACTGTCGCGAGATTCGACCGCCATAAGTGCGTCAAACAGCAAATCCGCCCATGTTGCTGCGGCTTGCGGGGTTGACACGAGATCCTGCCGAAATTCAATCTGCAAATGCGCGAGACCCCGACGCATCGCATGCTCGGGCGTCGTGAAGTCCTCGCCTACTACCAAATCATAGGGTTGATTGTCGCCAACCGTTACATGCCGCAGTCCCGCAAAATGCTCGAGTAACGGCGAGGACATTCGCTGATCGCGTAACCAGCCTATGCCAATGTGCCAAGGACGGTGTTGACCGTTCATGGAGGGGGTGCAGGTATGGATCGAAATAAATGCCGGCGTATGGCCGCGACTCTCGGCATCGCGAAGCGCCGAGTCAATTGCACGGTGGTACGGGTGGAAAAATTCGATTTGCCGCCGGCGCTGACTCTCCTCATCGATTTGCGCATTAGCGGTGATCTTGTGGTGATCACTCACCGCAGGCACGGAGTCTCGAGCGCTCGGATAACGGTTGCAGTCAATCACCAACCGAGAGTAGCCGCTCGCCACCAGGGGTGCGCCGAGCCGGGACGCCAGGCGCGCCGCCACAAGCGCCGCACCGATGTCCCAGGCAATGTGCAGGTTCAGATATTGCGTCGGTATTCCCAAGGATTTCAAAGCGCGCGGCACGCGGTTACTCGCGTGATCACAGACCACCAGCCAGTCTTTATTCTTTCCTTCCGTATACGAGACGGGCGGTGATTCGTCAGGTTCCAGGATCCTAGCGTTCCGGGCGCCCAACCCTTCCTTCGGTCCGTAAGAGCTCGCACTCACCGCCATGCCACTCCCATCATCATCCGAACGGGATTCACATCTCAATCGCAATTCGCTTCTTCAGCACGAAAGAAACGACAACATAGTAGATCACGCCGATAACAATCCAGCCGATTCCCATGGCTTTTGCAGAGTTGTCCATTTGGTAGAGAACATAGCCAATGACCAGAAATCCCGCCAAGGGGAAGACAAGGTGGCGTAGCCAGTCGCCGCTGCGCCGGCGAAGAAAGTAAAAGTTGATCACCGACAGGTGCAGAAGCAGGAACCCGGTGAGTGCACCGAAATTGACGATCCGGGTCAGAGCATCGAGGCGCTCGGAGAAAACGAGTCCGACAATGAACGATATAATGGCGACCACCAGCGTGCTGACGTAGGGTGTCTTAAAGCGGGGGTGGATCTTCGCCAACACTGGGGGCAGCTTGCCATCACGCGCCATGGCGAAAAGAATTCGTGAAACGGCAGCCTGTGCCACCGTTGCATTCGCGCCCCCTAAAGCGATGACAACCACCGCGACCGTGATTTGGCGCAGCCATGCGCCGCCGGCGCGCTCCACAATCTCATAAAACGCGGTCGCCGGTGATGAGAATTTCATGCCCTCGGCAAGATCGCTGGCGATCCACGTTTGCAGCATGAAAAGCATCCCAATCAGCACAAGCGACACCAGGGTGGCGCGGCCTACCGAGTTCCTGTCGCCTCGCGCCTCCTCCGAGAGCGTCGAGATTCCGTCGAATCCGAGAAACGAGAAAACGCCAATTGACGTCGCGCTCGCCACCGTGGCGAGAGAGAAGACGCTGGGGTTGTAGATCGGTTTGAGCGTCAACTTTCCCGCGCCGAGCCCGCCGTGGTAGAGCGCGACAAGCCCAGTGACGACGAACAGGGCCAGGGTCACCAGCTCCAATATGAGCATATAGCGATTGATGCGCGCCGTGAGCTCGATGCCGACTAGATTTACGACAGCGTTGAAGGCGATGAATCCAACCAGCCACGCCCACTCCGGTACCATTGGAATGAGCGGACGCAGAGCGAGGGCACTTGCGATGTATACCAGTGCCGGTATGAGGATGTAGTCAAGCAGGATCAACCATCCCGCAAAGAATCCTGCGAGCTCGTGCAAGCCGCGCTGAACGTACGCGTAAACAGATCCGGCCAAAGGGAAGGCCTGCGACATTGCCACATAACTCATGGCTGTGAAAAACATACCCACAAGGCCGACCAGATAGACGAGAGGCACCATGCCTTTGGCGTCATCCCAGACGAAACCGAACACGGTGTATGGCGCAACGGGCATCATGAAGATCATGCCGTAGATGACCAAATCCTTGGTCGTGAGCGCGCGGCGCAGCTCTTCTTTATAGCCAAATTGCTCGAGGTTTGACATGCGGTTGGGGGCGCGGAAAACCTTAACTGCTGTGCGAATATGCCCGAAAGGCTTGGCGCGGGAGGCAGCGCTGCTTGGGTGCGCGATCCCTTTTAACCGCCGCCAGTCAGTGAATCAACTTCAGCAAGAAGCCGCTCGGTGGAAACCGTCCTGCAATACCCCTTATAGAGCCGGAGCGCCCAATCGTGTCGTTCCTGAGTGTAGGTACCACACGCATCCTCCACAACGGTTACAAGATAGCCTCGATCGCATGCGTCACGCACAGATGACTCCACACATTGATCGGTCAATAATCCCGTGATGACCAGACTCTCAACATGCATATTTCTCAGAACGTAATCAATCGTTGTTGAATTAAATACGCTTGATGTCGATTTCGGGAATACGATTTCGTCCCCGATCGGCGCGATCTCTTCAAGAACCTGCGCGTCCTTCGATCCTTTCGGGACGCTGTAGCCGCTGATCTTATAGTCCAGGCTTCGATCCCGACCGTCGAGCGTAAGATTCTCGACCGTGGTGAACATGACTTCCAGTTTGCGGCTCCGGAAACGCTCTTGGATACGGCGTGTGTTCGGCAGCACATGACTGCTAATTCGCCGAAAGAAATACCGCAGCTCATCCGGAATGGCCAAGGGATCGACGTCCTGGTACAACCCGTAACCAGGCGCGGCAACAAAGTACTGCACGTCGACCACCAACAGCGCCGTGCGGCGGGAAACAGGTACCTCGCGAGTAAGTTGTCCTGAGTCGCTACCCTGCATGTCGACTATGACTCCTGCGAAATTGGGGATGGCGCGGCGCCTCGGAATGCGCCGAAGGCATTGAGTTGCTCCCCCGGGCCGGCCCACTCCGGTGCAAAGCACCGCCGAGTTTTCCGGCGGCATCGCACGCTTGCAGGCATTATGCGGTACAATAATAAATATTACAATTATGCAAATTACCGTGCGTCTGTAAGGAGAGGCGGTGCAGATTCATCCAAGTCCCCCATGGCTCTCGAGCGCGGCAGCCGCGTAATGCGCATTAGGACCAAGGCTGGGCATGCGGCCGCAAGCTTGGTGGAACGCCTGACGTCGAACATGGGCATTCTGACTCAGGCCGAGCGCCGCGTCGCACATGTCCTGCTTGGCAACAATTTGATGTTGGGCCTCGATACGATCGCGGCGCTGGCGGCGCGCGCCAGAGTAAGCGGCCCGACCGTGTTGCGTTTCGTCACCAAGCAAGGGTTCTCCGGTTATCCGGAATTTCAGCGTGCCCTCCGCGAGGAATTGAGCGCCCGCATGAGTTCGCCGTTGATGCTTTATCAACGCGGTAAAAGCACTCCCCGCTCCGGCAAACCCCACCCGCTGCAGGGTGGGCTGACCATGTTTACCAACAACCTGCAGGCCACCTTGCGTGGCGAGCAGGCAAGTGAAATTTCGGCTATTGCCCGCTTGGCGGCAGATCGGAAACGGCGATTGTGGATCCTCGGGGGGCGTTTCTCGCAGATGCTCGCTGAAATCCTCTGGGCTATCGTGAGGCAGTTGCGCGATAGGGTCGAACTCGTGCCTGCGCTGCTTTCCAGGCGTCAGGAGACCCTGGCCGACGTCCGCCGTGATCATTTCGTGATCGCATTTGATTTTCGCCGCTACCAGAGCGACACCATCGTGTTCGCAGAACTTGCTGCGCAGCGAGGAGCCAAGATCGCTCTGGTCACGGACCGTTGGCTGTCGCCAATTGCGAAAGTTGCCAATCACATCGTTACCTGTGATGTGGAAGCTCCTTCACCGTTTGACTCCTTTGTGGCCCCGATGGCTCTCGTGGAAATGCTGATAGCCTCTGTCACCACCGAGAGCGGCGATGCTGGACGCAAGCGAATGGAAGAGCTAGAACAGACTCGTCAGGTGTTTGACGCAGCCGAACGGCAAGCCGATCTCGATAGCCCGCCGGCCGCGGGCCATCGCCGCCAGCGAACGGGTGTTTGGCCGGATGCCCAGTACCAAGGTCTTGGGAGGTGAGCGTGACCGATGAGTTGCCCGAGCACCTTGTGCTCCTTGGTTGGAACGATCTCGCAGGCGTCACACGGCTGCGGGGCTTTCCGTCTCGTCTGGCAGAATCCAGCATGAAGAGCGGACTCGGCTATGCTGCGGCGGGGCAGGCGATCACACCATTTGGTGTGGTCGCTCCAAATCGCTGGGGCCCGATGGAAGAAGTGCGGCAGGTTCCCGACCCGAATGCACGCCTATTCGTTCCGGCCTCGCACGGCTTCCCCCAATTGGAGTTGTTTCTTGTCAACTCGCTCACCGCGGACGGGGCTCCGTGGGATTGCTGCCCTCGATCCTTTTGCGAAGCGATGCTGAGAAAACTGCAGAGCGAGAGCGGCATCGCCCTGTTGACCGCATGGGAGCACGAATTCACTCTGTTGGGTGCTGCGACCGCTTTTTCACCGGCACCGGGCTATACACTCGAGGCCACTCAAATTGCGGCGCCGTTTCTGCAGGATGTGGTCGATGCGCTCGCCGCGACCGGCGCTGACCTTGTGACCTATGACCCCGAGTTCGGCGTGGGACAGTATGAAGTGAGTTGTGGTCCGGCATCTGGTATCGCGGGTGCGGATCGCTGCGTTATCGCCCGTGAAGCACTGCGCGAAGTCGCCCGTCGTCGTGGCCTACGGGCGAGCTTCACGCCAAAGCCGGCGCCCGACGCGCCCGGCAACGGCGCACACTTGCATTTTAGCCTCCGCCTCGCAAACGGTGAACCCGCCTCCTACCATCCCGAGGGCCCTGGGTATTTGAGCCCCGCGGGTGCCGCCTTTGCGGCCGGTGTTTTTCGCCATCTGGCCGCTTTGACGGTCTTGGCGGCGCCCGCACCTGTCTCGTACTTACGTCTCGGATCGGGCCACTGGAGCTGCGGCTTTGCCTCGATCGGCGTGCAAAACCGCGAGGCGGCCATGCGAGTTTGTCCGCCGGTCTTCAGTCAACCCTCAAGAGCCGCCGCCACTCACAACATTGAATTGCGATTGCCCGACGGTTTATGCAATCCATATCTGCTGATCGGGGCGCTCGCTGCCGCTGGCCTGGACGGGATCCGCCAAGGACTGGAATTGCCGCCTTTGCTTTCGAAAGATCCTGCCGGCTTAAGTGCGGCGCAACGCGTCGAATACCAGATAACACCATTGCCAGACTCTCTGGAGTCGGCACTTGCGGCGCTGCGCGCGGATGCACTCCTTACCAAGGCTGTTCCGGCCACGATGATTGAGACGTTCGAAGCGATCAAGCGTTCGGAACTTGCGCACTGTGCGGGTATGTCGAGTGCACAAATCTGCGAATCGTACTTAAGGTTGTACTAATGCTCGAGCGTCGCCGCCTAATGAACCAGTGCGCCGATGAGTTGTTGCGAATATCGCATAAACTCATGTCGAGCTCTCAGTATCGAGTTCGGCCGATGTTAAGGTAGGCTGCGGCTAACTATCGAAAAATGACAAAGAAATACTCAGCAGGGAATTAGAACTGGACGAGCGGTCTCATCGTGAGAGCTCTGTGTGGATCTCGGCCGGAATTTCCCCGCCCGAGATTCTGCGAGCGATGACCTCCGATGTCGCCAAAGTCCGGCACGCGGACAGGGAGGATCCGCTCAAGGACATCTTGAACTTGTCTCAAAACGAAGCGAGGGAGATACCATGACACGCCGTTCGCTCATGCGAGTGATCTCGTTGGGAGGGTTGTTGTCCCTGGGTACCGGAGGGCTTGCGCTCGGCGCCGACGATACCGCATCGGGACTCGCCGAGATCGTGGTGACCGCGCAGAAGTACGAATCCACGATTCAGAACACGCCGTTCAGCATCTCGGCGGTCACCGGCGATCAGCTGATTGCCGCTGGGATCACGACCGTCGAGGAGATCGCGCGTGAAGTACCCGGTTTGTCCATGCGATCTGCGGGCCCCGGTCAAACCGAGTACGACGCGCGCGGATTGGCATCGAACGGCGGCGCAGCTCCCACGGTGGGCTTTTATCTCGATGAAATTCCCTTGACGCCGCCCGCCGCCTCGCAGGTTGGCAAGGTAGTCATCGACCCAAATCTCTATGACGTCAGCCGCGTCGAGCTCTTGCGCGGACCGCAGGGAACGCTCTACGGCTCCTCATCCATGGGCGGCACGGTGCGGATCGTGACCAATCAGCCCGAGCTCGGGACCTATTCCGCGAGTTTCCGAGGCACGCTCTCCGATACCGAGGGCGGCAGTGGCAACGGAAGCGGCGACTTCATGCTGAACATCCCCATCGGCCAGACCATGGCGCTGAGGTTGAGCGCTTCCGACCTGTATCGCAGCGGTTGGATCGATCGGGTCATCTTGAACCCCTTTCCGCCCGACACCGCCACTCGGGGCAACGTGCTGGCGGCGCCGGTTCAGGGGGTGGTGACCAACGTGAACATCGAGCGCCTGCGCACCGGACGGGCGAGTTTTTTGTTCGAGCCCAATGAGGACTTCAAGGTGACGGTGATGTCGCTGTACCAGCGCATGACCATGGGTGGCTACGACGAGTACGACCAGCCGCCCGGGCCCCAGTACATGGCCCATTACGAGGCATTCAATATTGCCGAGCCGATCTCCGACACCGCTCACATCAACAGCATCACGATCACCGCGAACCTCGGATTCGCGGATTTCACCAGCGCCAGCGCGTACTGGGACCGCGAGGAGGATCAGTTGCAGGACGCCTCCGAGAACTGGACCGTGGTGACTGGTCTCGCGAACTACGTGGCGGTTCCCTACGAAGAAATAGATCAGTCGCGCCAATTCAGCCAGGAGCTCCGGCTCACGTCCAAGGGGGGCAACGCGAATCCCTTGCGTTGGACGGCGGGCGCGTTCTACAGCGACTTGCATTCGAACTGGATCGAATACGGAGCGAACCCCGCGTATGCATCCTTCACGCCGCCAGGGACCAATCCCTTAGGCGTTCTGTTCAACGGCGACAACAAATACAAGATTGAACAGTACGCGCTCTTCGCCGACGGCTCTTATGACATCACCAACCAACTCACCTTCTCCACCGGGGTGCGCTGGTATCGCTACGACAGCTCGCAGTTCGACTATCTCTATCTGAGCGGTCAGCCCTATGGCTATTACGCCCCGGAGCTGTTCGCACCCTCGGTCCCGCCCGGCACGCTTGCCTCCGACCGCGGCTTCAATCCGCGCTTCAACCTCGCGTACCGGCCGAGCTCGGATCTGACCACCTATGTCTCCGCCTCCAAGGGCTTCCGGCCAGGGGGCGCCAACCAAGTGGTAGCCTCCTTTTGCGGCTCGGCACCCTCCTCCTTCGGACCCGATTCCGTCTGGGATTACGAGGTCGGTGAGAAGGCCAAGCTCTTCGATAACTGGCTGACCATCAACAGCGACTTCTATTACATCAAGTGGCTGGGAGTGCAGCAGACCTTGCTCCTCGCCTGCGGGTACGAGTATGGCGCGAACGCGGGCGACGGCCGTTCCTACGGTCCGGAGCTCGAGGTCAATGCGAAGCTGACTCCCGAGTGGGCGGTGTCCCTGAGCGGCACCTACACGGACGCCAAGATCAATCACCCGAGCACACTCTTCGCCACACAGATCGCCGGCTTATACTCGACCTGCCCGACCGCCTCGAACTGCGTCGCTCCGATCCTCAATGTGCCGAAGGCCACCGGAAACATTTCGGTCACCTACTCGACCAAGCTGTCCGACAGTTATCAATTCGTGGCGCGAGTCACCGACAGCTACGTCGGAGCGACGCCGGACGAATCCTATTACTACCTGACTTTGCCTTCATACAGCCTGGTGCAGGCGCGGCTCGGCATTAATGCCGACAAATGGTCGGCCCATTTATTTGTGACGAATTTGACGAACAAGGCGGCCGAGGTCACAGCGAACAACACGAGCTTCCAGGTCAACATTCCGGCGCTCGTGCGCATAGCGACCGTTCAACCGCGCACCTTCGGAACTGAATTCGACTACCGATTCTAGAGGGACCGAGGCGGGCGAGCGGCATCGCCCCCCCGCTCGCCTTGGCTTCGGGCTCGAGCACCCGCGCGGGGATTGGGCCCGTTCACGGAACTCATGTTGACAACCACCCTTAAGCGCGCACGATACCCATCGAGTATCCCGATGCGCCGATCCCTTGTTCCCTCACTGCCCGCATTGATCGCTTTCGAGTGCGCGGCACGACATGGCGGAGTCATGCGCGCAGCCGAGGAACTGCACCTCTCCCAAAGCGCCGTGAGCCGCCTCATCAAGCAGGTCGAGGATGCGGTGCAGGTCAAGCTGTTCGATCGGGTTCGTCAGCGTCTGATCCTGACCGATGCCGGACGCGGCTACGCTCGCGAAATGCATTCTATTTTGGGAAATATCGAGCAAGCGACGCTCAGAATCATGGCGTATGGATCCGGGCGCGCCACGGGTGTTCTCAACCTCGGCGTGTTTTCTACGTTTGGAGCCAAGTGGTTGATCCCTCGGCTCGAGACTTACAAGCGGCTGCGCCCCGGCACGGTCATCTCCTGCTATGCGCGACCGCAGGCCTTCTCGTTCGAGGACGACCCCCTCGATGCTACGATCCACTATGGCGATCCAGTCTGGCCTGGTGCGCTCGCAGAGCCCCTGTTTGGCGAGCAGCTCGTCCCCATCGCGAGCCCGAAGCTTGCTGGTATCAACAAGATGGAGCGGCCCGCGGATCTATTGGGTCAGCCGCTCATCCATGAGGTCACGCGGCCGTTGGCTTGGAAACGATGGTTCGAACGCGAAGGCGTACCTCTGGACGGCACGCTAGTGGGCGCCCGTTTTGATCAGTTCCTGATGGTGGCCGAGGCGGCGAAGGCGGGACTCGGCATCGCCCTGGTTCCGAGATTCCTGTTCGAGTCGGAGATCGCGCGCGGCGAACTCGTCGTCCCGTTCAATCGGCCTTACACAGGCGACCATCAGTACTACTTCGTGTATCCGCAGCGGAATTTTGCGAATCCCATCGTCATCGATTTCAAGGATTGGCTCTTAAAGACCGCACACGAATACGCGGACCATCATCAGCCTTGATGGACCGTCTTGGTCACGAGGAACGCCTCAAGTCCCTCAGGCCCGTCCTCCGATCCGTGACCGGATTCCTTCACGCCTCCGAACGGCGCGTCGACCGCGCTTAGAGCCAGCGTGTTGATGCCGAGCAGGCCGCACTCGACATTCTCTTGCAGGAAGAGCTGGCGGCGGCCGTTCTCCGTAAAGGCGAACGCCGCCAAGCCATAGGGAAGGCGATTAGCCTGCTCCACCGCCTCCTCCACGGTGCGAAACGAATTGATGAGCGCCATGGGGCCGAAAGGCTCCTCATTCATGGCACGGGCAGCGATCGGCACGTGCGCCAACACCGTCGGACGATAGAACAAACCGCGCGCGGATTCATCACGCTCGCCGCCGACGGCTACGCGTGCGCCCACGTTGCGCGCGTCAGCGACCAACATTTCCATCGCATCGATGCGCCGCGAGTTGGCGACCGGGCCCATGGTTGTCATTTCATCAACCCCGGAGCCCAATCGCACAGTCTCGGTCTTGGCCAAAAAGGCCTCGAGGAACCGATCGTAGACGTTCTCCTGGACATAGAACCGAGTCGGTGACGCGACGTAGTTCGCCTCCGCGCGCGATTCCGCCATAGGTTTGCCCTGCTCCAGCGTGGCGGCGGTTGCGAGCGCTTCGGTACGCTCGTTGAGCAGTCTTGCGGCCTTCGAGAGGGTCGCCGCTCGAGCTGCCGGCGCAGTCGATCGCCATTGGCGAAAACCAAGCTCCGCGCACGCGATGGCATGATCGAGATCCGCATCGCTCGCGAGCGGCAGGTTTCCCAGGGTTTGACCAGTCGCCGGATTGAGCACGGGACGCTCATCGCGGCCGCATGTCACCCACTCGCCGCCAAGGTGCAGGCCCAGATCTTTCGGATACTCGAGTGTAGGCTGCTGCATGCGGGTCCCCTCATGGCCTTGCGGGCACATCCATCATCCTCGCAGTTGCGTAATAAAGGGTGGGTCGGCAGCAGATTCTCGCCCAGGGCGATTTCGCCTATCAAGCGTCAACGCCGCACCATCTCATACGAAAATAGCAACAAGTTTTGGCGCTCCAAACCTTGCGGATCGGCGAGTGCGCCAGTTAGCCTGGATATGAATGAGCGGCGCAACCAGCCGATGTGAGAATACCGCAAATGACGCTGAGGACCGGGGGCCGCATCCTCATAGATCAACTTGAAGCGCACGGCGTCAAACACGCCTTCTGCGTACCGGGGGAAAGCTATCTTGAAGCCCTCGATGCGCTTCGCGACTCCAAGATTTTACTGACCGTCTGCCGGCAAGAGGGCGGAGCCGCGATGATGGCGGAGGCGGCCGGCAAGCTCACGAGCGTACCGGGAATCTGCCTGGTCACGCGGGGGCCCGGTGCGACGAACGCCAGTCCAGGATTGCACATCGCCATGCATGACTCCACGCCGATGGTGCTGCTCGTGGGGCAGGTGGCGCGGAGTTCCCTGGGGAGGGAGTCATTCCAGGAAATCGATTATGGTGCATTTTTTGGCAGCGGGGTGAAGTGGGTAACTCAGATCGACGATGCGGGCCGCATACCAGAGATCGTCTCGCGAGCCTTCCACATTGCAACGTCGGGACGTCCCGGTCCGGTGGTGGTCTCGTTGCCGGAAGACATGCTTAAAGACAAGGCCGATGTAAATGATGCTCGTCCCTATTTGACGCCGGACGCGGCGCCCGCCGCCGAGGCACTCGCCAGCCTCCAGCAACTCTTCGCCACTTCCGAGCGGCCGGTGGTAATCGCCGGCGGTTCGGGCTGGGACACGGCCGCGGTCCATGACCTGGTTCAGCTCGCCGAGCGGCAGCAACTCCCAGTTGCGGTGTCCTTCCGCAGACAAATGCTATTTCCGGCCAGCCATCCGAACTTCATCGGCGACCTCGGTGTCGGAGCGAACCCATCGTTGGTGGCCTATGTTCGCGATGCCGATCTGGTATTGCTCATCGGAGGTCGACTCTCGGAGCTTCCCAGTCAAGACTATACGCTGCTGAAGATTCCCACTCCCGATCAGACATTCATTCATGTGCATCCGGGTGCAGAGGAAATCGGCCGTCTTTATCGGCCGGATCTTGCGTTCACCTTATCGCCGCGACATTTTCTGCGTGCCACGCGCGCCTTGCCGGGCGCCGCGAAGCGCCGCGAGCGGCACCTGGCGGAGGGACGGCAGCTGTTCGAGAGTTGGAACCGGGTTCCCGCGCGTGTCCCCGGAGAATTCAATCTCGCGGAGGCGGTTCGCTCGCTGCGCGAAGTTGTGCCGGAAGACACCATAGTCTGCAACGGCGCGGGAAACTACTCGAGTTGGGTGCATCGCTTCCATCGCTATGAGCGCTTTGGCACACAACTCGCGCCCACCAGCGGCTCGATGGGCTACGGCGTTCCCGCGGCAGTGGCCGCCAAGAGAATATACCCCGAAAAGACCGTCATCGCCTTCGCCGGCGACGGTTGTTTTTTGATGAATGGCCAGGAGTTCGCCACGGCTGTGCAGTATGGGCTGCCCATCGTGGTGGTCATTGCGGATAACGGGATGTACGGAACGATCAGGATGCACCAAGAGCGCGAATATCCCGGACGGGTTGTGGCGACGCAACTGCGCAACCCGGATTTCGTCGGATATGCCCAATGCTTCCACGGCTATGGCGAGCGGGTGGAGCGCACGCAGGATTTCGCGCCGGCGCTTGCGCGGGCGATCGCCTCGGGAAAACCCGCGATTCTGCATTGCTTGATGGATCCGCAAGCCATCACGCCGAACGTTACGCTCGACGAGATTCGGCACAGCCAGTCAAAAAATGGCGCGACGGTCTAACGGCCGTGGAGCATGCGGATGCGGTTGTGATCGGTGCAGGGGTGGTCGGGCTCGCCATTGCGAGGCGGCCGGACTCGACGCCCAGGCCGTATCTCGCAGCATCGATGGGCTTCCAACCGATCAGATTCCGCCGCGGCGGCTTGCCAAGGGTAGCTACTATGTGCTCAACCGCCCGTCGCCCTTTCAGCGGCTCATCTACCCGATGCCAGAACACGGAGGGCTCGGCATTCACGCAACACTCGATCTCGGCGGTCGGGCAAGATTTGGACCGGATGTGGAATGGATCGAAGCCCCTGATTACGCGGTGACCGAGTCCGGTGCGCAGCCCTTTTATTCCGCCGTGCGCCGTTACTGGCCCAACCTCGAAAATGGAACTCTCGCGCCGGGTTATGCGGGAATCCGTCCCAAAATCGTGGGTCCCGGGGAACCCGAGGGAGACTTTGTCATGCACGGTCCCGAGCAGCACCGGGGCGCGAGGCTCATCGCGCTTTATGGGATCGAATCGCCGGGACTCACTGCATCGCTTGCTATCGCCGAAGAAATCGTCCATTTAACCAGGCATGTTCATTGAACCGGTGACGTAGACCCTATGAGCGCTCTCACAAGCCTATTCAGCCCTCTTTCGATCAAGGGCGTATCCATCCGGAATCGGATTCTCTCTACGGGACACGACACGGACCTCGGACGCCATGGCCTGCCCACCGAGGAGTTGATCGCGTACCAGCGGGCTCGGGCGAAAGGCGGCGTGGGCCTCATCATCGTGCAGGTCGTGGGAGTGCACGAGACGGCGCGCTACACGGCCGAGGTGCTGATGGGAACGCAGGATGACTGCATACCGCATTTTCGGCGGCTGTTCGCTGCGATCCACGCGGAAGGAACCACGGCGTTTGTGCAACTATTTCATCCGGGCCGCGAACTACTGTGGCGAAGGGGCGGCCTGGTGCAAACCTCGCTTTCCGCATCGGTCGCGCCCACGGAGCGCTTTCGCCTCGTGCCCCGAGAGCTGACACCCGATCTCATCGCCGACATCGTGGACGGTTACGGTGCCACCGCCCGGCGCCTGGCGGAGGCCGGGGCCGATGGAGTGGAGGTCGTGGCGAACCACGGTTATCTGCCTGCACAGTTCCTGAATCCGAAAGTCAACCGGCGCGAGGATCAATACGGCGGATCGCTGTCGAATCGCCTGCGGATCTTTCGGGAAGTCGCGGCCTCGATTCGCGGGCACACACCACCGGCGCTCATCGTCGGCCTCAGAATATCGGGAGACGAGTTCGACTTGAGCGGCTGCAATGAGGAAGAGACGCTCACGGCGTGCCGGGCGCTCGAGACGGAGTTCGACTACTTCAACGTCATCGGCGGCACCTCGGCTTCGGCTGCAGGGGCCGTTCACATCGCGCCACCGATGACGATAAGCCCAGGCTATATGGCCGGCTTCTCGGGGAAGTTGCGTCACAGCGTCGGCAAACCGGTCTTTGTCGCCGGCCGCATCAATCAGCCTCAGGAAGCGGAGAAGCTGCTTCGGGCGGGCCAAGCGGACATGTGCGGTATGACCCGGGCGATGATCTGCGACCCCGAAATGCCCAATAAGGCCCGCGAAGGGCGGCTCGATGACATTCGAGCCTGTATTGCCTGCAATCAGGCGTGTATCGGCCATGCTCAGCTCGGTGTATCGATCTCATGCATCCAAAATCCCGCGAGCGGCCGTGAGCTCGTCTTCGGCAAGGTCCACCGAACATCGCGGCCACGGAAAGTAATGGTAGTCGGAGGGGGCCCGGCAGGTATGAAGGCGGCCGCGGTCGCGGGAGAGGCCGGCCACACCGTAACGCTCTTCGAGCGCGACAGACGGCTTGGCGGAAAGGCCTATCTCGCTCAATTGCTGCCTCACCGGGCCGAGTTCGGTGGAATCATCACCAACCTCAAGCGCGAGATGGAGCTCGCAAGAGTAACAGTCGCGCTCGGGACCGAGGTGACTCCTTCGCTCATTGCGCGCGAGGCGCCCGATGCGATCATCGTCGCGACGGGAACCAGGACGAGTCTGCCGCCCCTGGAAGGCGAAGCGACTGTCGCGGTAGTCGCGAGCGATGATGTCGTGAGTGATCGCGTGCAGGTCGGCAATCGCGTGGTCATTTATGACTGGCTCGCCGACTGGACCGGTGTCGGGCTCGCGGAGAAGCTCGCAACCCAGGGACGTGAGGTGACCCTCGCGGTCAACGGGATCTGTGCCGCCGCCGCGATCCAGAACTACGTACGCGATGCAGCGATCGCGCGCCTCTTCAAGCTCCAAGTCAAAACCTTGCCCTTCATGCGGCTCTACGGCGTCGATGGCTCAACCGCTTTCTTCATCCACACGGCCGCGCAGGAGCCCGTGACCATCGAGAACGTGGATACCGTCGTGACCATATATCCCGGCATACCAGAGACGTCGTTAGCCGCCGAAGCAAGGCCGCTGTGCGCCAACGTGCAGCTCATCGGCGATGCGATGTCGCCGCGCACGGCCGAGGAGGCCGTGTATGAGGGCTTGGTGGCTGCAATTAACCTCGGTTGAAGCGGGATCTATAAAAACGAAGGCAAAAAATGAGTGCACCTAGAATAATCATTACCCAAACCGATCCACGCTCGCCGCCAACCTTGGCGCTGATCGAGGAGCTGGATCGGCACCTAAACCAACTTTACCCCGCGGAGAGCAACTACCTGATGGATCTCGATGCACTGTGTGCGCCCGATGTCCGCTTTTTTGCCGCACAGGTGGACGGCGAGACCTTGGGCTGCGGAGCGATCAAGCAGTTCTCCGACTACACGGAGGTGAAGCGCGTGTTTGTTTCCCCGCGCGCACGCGGACTCGGTGTCGCTAGGCGCCTCATCAAGGCGCTCGAGGAGGCGACGCGGGACGCGGGACTTAGGATCATGCGATTGGAAACCGGCATCTACCAACCCGATGCCCTCGCCCTGTTCGAGAAGGTTGGGTTCACGCGGATCTCGAGTTTCGGTGGTTACCCGCAAGATGATCCCTATAGTGTTTTCATGGAACACAAGCTGCCGTGATTTCAGTTCGGTCGAATGGAGCCTCGCTCATGCCGGTGTATGCCCGCTCCCCCTTCGCGCTCGAGCGGGGCGACGGCGTATATGTCTATGACACCGATAACAACGAGTACCTCGATTTTGCGGCGGGCATCGGCGTTAGTAGCTTCGGCCACGGCCATCCTCACCTGATCCGCGCTCTCTCGGAGCAGTCCAAGAACCTTTGGCATACTTCCAATATGCACCGCGTGCCGGGTGCGGAGCGTCTCGCGAACCGGCTGGTTGACGCAACCTTTGCGCATACGGTGTTCTTCACGAACTCTGGTGCCGAAGCATGGGAATGCGCGTTCAAAGTCGTGCGCTCTTTCAATCACGCCACCGGCCGAGCGGGCCGTCATCGCGTCATCACCTGCGGAAACGCATTTCATGGCCGCACGATGGCCGGCATCTCAGCCACCGATCAGGAAAAGCTCCGGGCGGGTTTTTCGCCGCTGCCTGACTGGTTTGAGGTTGTGCCCTTCAATGACTTGCAGTCGGTGGAGAACGCCATTGACGAGAGCATCGGCGGTATCATGTTTGAAACGGTACAGGGCGAAGGGGGAGTGACGCCCGCAACGCCGGAGTTCGTGCGCGGAGTACGCGATCTGTGCGACCGGCATGAACTGTTGCTCGTGCTTGACGAAATTCAATGCGGCATCGCTCGGACCGGCCGATTCTTGGCGCATGAGCATTATGGGATCACGCCAGACGTAGTCACCATCGCAAAGGCCATCGGTGCAGGTTTTCCGCTGGGTGCATGCCTCGCCACGGAACGTGCAGCGATCGGTATGACGCTCGGCACCCACGGCTCCACGACCGGGGGCAATCCGCTCGCCATGGCCATTGGCAATGCCGTGCTCGACGTTGTCCTCGAGCCAAGTTTCATGCCCGGGGTTCGAGAACGGGCAGCCATTCTGCGGCGGAAGCTTCAGCACCTCGTCGACACCGAGGATACCTTCACGGGCGTGCGCGGACTTGGGTTAATGCTCGGGCTCTCAGGTCGAGTTCCGAGCCGCCATTTCGTCGAGGCCGCTTGGAATCAGGGCCTACTGACCGCAGTGGCTGGGCAGAATGTGGTGCGCCTCCTGCCGCCTCTGATCATCGAGGAAGCGCACATGGACGAGGCATGCGAGAAATTGCGCAACACTGCGAGACTGCTCAGATAGCCGCCGGCGCAGTATCCGCGCGCAATTTCTATGGAGTGAGTGTCACGGGAGGAATGAATAGTCAGGGCGCAGTTTTGAGTAAGGCTGCGTAAAGGCAGGTTATTGTGCTGTCTTCGGTGTAACGTCGTTCAACGTCCTCTTCTCCAGCACCTTGTTGTAGTTCTCAAGCTTTTTGTACAGTAGCCGCACTTCTAACATATTGTGGATGCGCGTAGTCACGTCAACGAGTTCAAACGGTTTGCTGATGAAGTCCCTGGCACCAGCCTTTAGTGCACGGAGTTTATGGGCGGGCTGGGCAGTGAGCGCGATCACTGGAAGGTAATCATCAGATCCGTCTGCTTTTAGGCCCTCCATCACCTCGAAGCCATCCATGCCAGGCATCTGCAAGTCGAGCACAATTAAGTCGTAACGATTCTTCCGATGAAGTGCACAGACTTCCAGCGAATTCGTCGTTGTTGAAACCTCCGTGTAGCCGTCCTCACTCAATATCTGAGCAACCAAACTAACATTGGCCTCACGATCATCGACAATGAGTATTTTGGCGTTGAGAATTTCCGTGCCGTTTATCATGGTGCTAGTTCCTGTTGGGGGACGCGCCCCGATTGCGCCCTTGCGCGTTCCAGAGCCATATCCAGCGTCTCCATGAGCTCGTTGACCTTTATGGGCTTGGTAAGATAACGGAAGAATCCTGCCTCGAGACCCTTCTCAATATCGCGGGGTATTGCGTTGGCACTCAGTGCAATCACCGGGATATGCGCTGTGATCGGATCTTCAGCGAGGATTCCCAGCGCTTTGATGCCGCTAATACCCGGCAGATTGATGTCCATCAAGATGACATCAGGCCGGGAGTTGCGCGCAATTTCGATGCCGCGGTTTCCATCCCGCGCACTCAGCAAGCGGATATCGGGCCGACGCGCGATGAGATCCTCGATCAACATCAGATTGGCTGGGTTATCCTCCACATAGAGTAGAGTACGCAGCAGCAACGTGTCGATTTTGATTGGCGCATGGGGGGTGGCTGAAGATATTGCGGCGCCGCAAGCAGGTTGCCGTTCTGTTGACAGATTCAATTCAACCCAGAACTTACTGCCGGCCCCGACGGTACTTTCCGCACCGATGCTGCCCCCCATCAATTCGATCAGCCGCTTGGTCGTAACCAGGCCGATGCCGGTGCCTTCCTCGCCGTTCGCCTCTTGTCCGAGACGATTAAACGGCTGGAAAAGCTGTGTCATTTTCTCGGCAGTCAGTCCCTCGCCAGTGTCGCTAACACAAATGCGTATGCGTCCCGGGATGTTCGTGACGCGGTCCACGATAACCGATCCGCCCACCTTGTTGTACTTGATCGCGTTGGACAGGAGATTGATGAACACTTGCTTCATCCGTGTCCGGTCGGCCTGGACAAAGCACGGTATGTCGAACTGAGGAAAGGCCACGCGGATGCCGCGCTTTCGCGCTTGTGGTTCTATCATGTCCTGGCATTCGTGCAGAACCTCGGCCAGCGATATGGGTTCCAGCGACAACGACAACTTGCCGGACTCGATCAGCGCGAGATCGAGGATTTCGTTGATCAACTCCAGCAAGTACCAACCGCTCTGGAGAATCTGATCGATGCTTCGTTTCTGGGAGGCTGTGGGTGGCGGTGTACTGGATTCCATGAGCTGGGCAAAACCGAGGATCGCACTGAGCGGCGTGCGCAGCTCATGACTCATGCTGGACAGGAAATTAGATTTCGCGAGGTTGGCTTTCTCCGCAACGAATTTCGCGCTCTCGAGTTCGGCGTTCTTGTCCTGCAGTGCCTGATCGAGCAGCGCCCGCTCCGCCTCGACTAGTTGGCGCGCCGTGTTGTCGGTACCAATCAACAGATAGCCTATGATGGCGTCCTGTACGTCGCGTAGCGCCGTGACCGACACCACCGCGGGGAAGCGGCTTCCATCCTTGCGAATGTAGGTTAGTTCGTAGATGTCTTCGATGCCGCGCGAAGCCTTGAATGCCAATGCTTCGAAGCCCGGCGTAATATGGGTTCCCAATTCGAGGCTCAGTGCCTGCGCGCGCGCCATCACTTCCTGTGGATCATGGATGTCGCTGGGGTTGATTTTGTTGACTACCTCGGCGGCCAGAAAACCCAGCATGCGCTCGGCGCCGACATTGAATGTCTGAATGATTCCTTTTTCGTCGGTGGCGATAATCGAGAAATTGGCACTCGTGAGAATTGCGTTCTGCAAAGCGCCTGTTTTTAGCAACGCTTCTTGGCGCCGTCCTTCGACTATGCCGTCCGCGTTGCCGCCATCATCAAGAAGGAAGGAATCGGTTCCTTTTGCGAACATGGGGGCCTTTATAATTGCTGTGGATTCGGCCGCAGTCGCGACAGGTGTCGAGGTGTCAATGGCGATTTCGAACGGTAAGGATTGCGGCGCCTATCCCGAAACAATTTTTAATTATGCCCGCCTTCAGCCCAACCATCTGTACGCCAACCCACGTAAGGCCGGCGTCGCGATCGCATACCAATGGGCTCTGACGTCACCTTGCCGTCCGGGGCAGAACCTCAAGGCTGTACGGTCCAGGGCTGCCAAGACGAGGCGAAGGAGGAGCACGCCAAGAGGCGTAAGATCTCCTCGTTCCTCCCAAACTGTCAGTCGCTTCAATACAGGCAGCCGCAGGTCATTTGGTGCCATCGCCTGCGCCGAGCACGGTATTTTCGACTTCCCCCCGCGCGCTGCTGGTGAACGCATTGGACGAAGAGGTGGCGCTTTTTTGGCGAAAGCAGGGCTTCCTTGCGTCAGTTGACGATCCATTTATTCCCGATCGCTCAATGTCCGATATTGCCGCGTCCCTGAGTAGTGTTGGAGCAAAAACATAGCGGCTCGACGAGAAGCATGCGCGGCTCAAAAAAGCGCGTCTTGGGGGACGCCAAAGTCGATCGTGTCACCACCTATGGCATCGCCCAGGGCAAGCTCGAATGATCGGTAGGCGCAAACACTTCTGAGAGAACACACATTAATGTGAATTATTGATACACACGATAATCCATTGATTTATTTATTATATGGTGGGACGGATGATCACCGATCTCGCAGGCCAAGCACCTGTTTTCTTAGGTATTTTATTTCCCGGTTGTCGCACATGCCCCCAATCCTGATCCCTCAAACGGTTGGCTGCCACCGGACGTCGCTGGACATCAAGTCCACTTGAATCCAACCACTTTGATTTTCACATCGTTTTTTGCAAACGCGTCAATGGTGTAAGAACCTCGGCGCTAGCAACTTCATTTCGGCGTACGCCGAGCAAACCGTATTCGACGGAATCGCGATGCGAAAACACATTGGGCGAGAATGCGCCGCATCACTACATTCATGCGACTAGCGTAATAATCCTGACGCCTGGCCGGTCTCCCAAATGAGGCTCGAAAATAAAGGAATGGCATGACAACTTTGTTAGAGTGGTTTCTTGAATGGCCCGAACGCGTTTCGCGACACATTGAATGGCTTGCGCCGCTTTTTGCTCGGTTCGTTGTCGGCTGGGAATTCTTGTGGAGCGGGTTGGGCAAATTGCAAAATTTGCCCGCCATCGTGGAGAATTTCGTCGGTTGGCATATCCCCGCTCCGCAAGTCCTCGCGCCCTTCGTTTCGGGAGTCGAATTCTTCGGCGGTATATTTCTCTTAATTGGATTCCTGACACGAATTTCCGCCGGCGCCCTTGGGGTCACCATGATCGTGGCGATTGCGTCGGCTAAGTGGGACCAGGTGGATTCTGTTCTCACTTTAGTCGGGTTCGACGAATCCGAATATTTGGCGTTATTCCTGTGGCTGGCCATCGCCGGCGCGGGTTCGGTTTCGGTGGATCGCTTGATGAAGCGCTTCTCGCGGCAGCCACGGAGGTGAGGTGTGATGCCAGTGCCAGCTGAATTGCGCAAGACCCGGTGGGTTGCCCGATTGGGCGCCCTTTTTTTCCTCATGGACAATCCTATGAAAAATAGCGCGCTGCCATTCGCCCGATTCGCCTCCTTGATTGCGGTAGGAACGATAGCGACCCTCGTATGCGGCGGCGCCTTGGCCGCGACCGCTGTGGTCATTTCCGCAGAGCAACAGAAGCTAATATTAAAGGACCCGGGCACAGCCATGCTGGGTGTTGAGAATCCTGAAGTCACGGTGGTGGAATATTTCGACTACAACTGCCCCTATTGCCGCAAGTTGGCACCCAGCATTCACGCTCTCGTCGACAACGATCATAAGGTCGCGGTAGTTTTTAAGGATTGGCCCATATTTGGCGGCATTTCCCTCTACGCCGCCCGGTCCGCGCTCGCGTCGCAGTGGCAGGGGAAATACTTGGCGGCCCACGAGGCGTTGATCAGCGCTCCCCGCCTCTCGCAGGAGACAGAAGTCGATGAGACGTTGCAGAAAGCCGGTATCAACGTATTGGAGCTTAAAAGGACTCTTGCGACTCACGGCGCGCAGATCGATGCCCTGCTCGCCCGCAATAACTCCGAGGCGCATTCGCTTGGAATGCGCGGGACTCCGGGCCTTTTAGTGGGCCGTGATGTATCCACCGCCATCGGTGATCTCGCCGCTTTACAAGTCGCCGTTGCAGAAGCGCGTCACACCCCGTAGGTCGGCTGATTCACCGTGATGGCCGCGGGGCGCTTGGCGGTCAGCGAATCGGTTGCGCCGCTGCACCAAGGATCGCCCCTTGACCGGCGGACTGAACCAGCACGGCGATGTCGGTGACATTCTCAGGAAGTCTGTCCATGCCAATCTGGAATTCGCAAGACTTTCCATTCCACTGTCCAAGTTCATTCAGCGAGAGGACGATGTTGGACTCCTTCAGGGTGCGGCCGGAATTCTCGCCTCGGCCGATGGACGTGGTTGCCTCCCGCAAATAACCCACCAGTAACACATCCGCGGAGGCAGCATGGGATCTAGCGCCCACGTGGATCTGAATAGTGCCGCCGCTGACGGATACGGAGGTCGCAACCCCATCTCGTCGCTCAGAAACCGCTTCCATCACGGCACCGCGCCGCGAACCCACGATGTCGCGTGAGCCATCGATCACCACTTGTGGTGTATAGACCGAAGACCGACGCAACGTCCGCGCGTACCCGCGCTGCCGCTGCGTCGCGCTCGCGAGCGAGAAACGGTCATGCCACCCGAGGCCGTCCCAATAATCAACATGGAATGACAGCGGCAGGACGTCGGGCCGAAGCGCCAATTCATTGACGATGACTTCCGCTGGTGGGCAAGAACTACAGCCCTCCGAAGTAAACAATTCGAGCACTACCGGGCGGTTCTCAGCACCTGCCGTGGCCCCGAACCCAACAGACAAAGCGCAGGCCACCAGCACGGAGCTCAATTTATTTCCCATGAACAGCAGACCGGCGACGGAGGGATTAAATGACACAATGCTGCATTGACGGTGCATAGCTCAATTGCCCCTGACGCCCTCCTTACATTAATCGTGCGTTTGAAGTGTCTTGGCCTGCTGCCGCGCCCCGGAGTGCCCACCGTGATCACTCCTGGCGAATGGAATATTCTCGTGAATCCCCTCCATCCGCAGTTCTCGTTGAAATGGATTGTGACGGGTCCCGACGCCTACACGTTCGACGCGCGAACTGCTGCCGGTCCAGAAAGGGATTCGGTCTCGAAGAAGGCCACGGGACCAATGACGGAACGATGGAGCTAGGTGGCCTTGTGCGGGACAGAAATAGATATTGGTAGGCGGGTCACCCTTCTTGTCGCGTGAGGCCCTTCGGACATTGATCGAGGCTCGAGTAGTCCGAGTCGGCCGGATAGAGCGCCATCAGTTTTCGCATCACGCCGTTGGTCCAACCGAAGCCATCTTGGGTCGGATATTCGCCGCCGCCGCCGCTGCGGCCGACGTTCATCACGTCGTATTTTTCCACCAGTTTACCGCTCTGACGGTAGACATCGTTGACGTTGATCATCCAACGGCAGGCAATCGCTTCGGCAAGCCGGTCGATGCGGTAATTGCGCAGACCCGCGACGGCGATCCATTGCAACGGCGCCCAGCCATTGGGCGCATCCCATTGCTGCCCGGTGTCGAGTGTGGTCGTGACCAAGCCACCCGGCTTGAGCAAATCTCGAGTGATGCTCGAAGCAATCAAAGCTGCTTGAGCCTTCGAAGCCAGAGCGACGAACAAGGGATACGATGTCGCCGCCGAGAGCTGCGTCCCGCGCGCCCGCTTTGTCCATCGATAATCGAAATACGCCCCACCCGATTGGGCCCACAGGTAGCGATCGATGGCCGCATGGCGCGCCGCCGCTCGAGCGGCAAATTCCTTGGTGCACGCGGCATCGGCTCGGCGTTGGCAACCGGCGTGGATGGCATTCTCAAGCCCAAACATCAGGCTGTTTAAGTCGATCGGCACGATTTCCGTGGTATCCACCGTCGCGCGCGTGCGCGAATCGGCGAACCAGCGCGAGCTGAAATCCCAGCCGCTCTCGGCGGCCGCGCGTATGTCGCGGAACAGCTGCGGTGCGTCGCGCCCGCTGGTGCGCGCGAGTTCACTGTCCTCGCGATACGACTCGTCGCGCGCAGTGTCGCGATCATCCCAATATCGATTGAGGACCGACCCATCGGGCAGCGCGACCACGCGCCGATAAGCGTTTCCGCGGCGCAGCCGCTGCGCGCCCTGCATCCAAAACGAGTATTCGCGCTTCAATTGCGGCAAGTATTGCGCAAAAGCGCCGGCTGGATCATGGGGCGAGAGCAGGCTCACCATTTTAAAAAATAACGGCGGTTGCGAGCGGCTGAGATAATAAGTGCGCGCGCCGTTTGGAACGTGATCATACGTGTCGATCAGGTGGGCGAAGTCGAGGACCATGTCGGCCACCAAGTCTTGGCGCCCGCTCTCCTGCAAACCGAGCATCGTGAAGTACGAATCCCAGTAGTAAATCTCGCGAAACCGTCCGCCCGGAACCACGAAAGGATGCGGCAGCGGCAACAGCGAGGCGTACGGCGGGGCGCTGGTTGCGGCACGGGTCAACGTGTCCCAAAGCGCGTCGATGTGAGCCGCAATGGAAACTTGAGCGGGCGGCGAAGGCGGCGCGTCGGTCTGCGCGGGCAGCGCGAAATGCTCCTCGACGAAGCGCTTGAGCGCCTGCGGCGAATTCGGGCGCGTTTCGCGATACTGCGCGAGTATGTCTTGCGGAGCCGCATTCGGGACCGCGTCCACGAACGCCTTTCCGTCGGGGAAAATTTGTGACGTTTGAACCGCGATGAATAGGTCCTGAAACAGCGTCTGTGGGGAATCCGGGTACGCTGCAGCCGGCGCGGTCGTCGTCTGTGCCCAAGCCATCGACACCGACATCGATACCAACAGCAGTGCCGCGGCCGCGCTGGATGCGCGCATTGCTCTATGGATGTTCATGTCTTGGGACGTCGCGCATACACGCCAAAGCTGAGAATGCCGGCATAACAAATGGCCGGTACTATGAGCGCGATCTTCAGATCCATCCAGTCCGCCGCGAGGCCGGTCAGTCGCGGCACGATCGCGCCGCCCACGATGGCGACGCAGATGATTCCCGAGCCCTCGGCGGCTCGCGGACCCAAGCCCTCGCTGGCCAGCGAGAAAATCGTCGGGAACATGATGGAATTGAACAATCCGACGGCCAGCAGCGACCAGCCGGAAACTGCGCCGATTGTGCATGCCGATATAAGCAGAAGGGTAATTACCGACGCTGCTGCGCAAGCCAGCACTTTGCCCGGTGAGAAGACGCGCAGCAGATACGCGCCGATGAAGCGCCCGGCCATCGCACCGCCCCAATAAAACGGCACATGCTTTCCTGCATCCTCGGCAGTAAGGCCGAGCACGTTGCCCTGCATCAAATAATTGACGATCAGCGAACCTATGGCGACTTCGGCGCCCACATAGAGAAAAATGCACAACGCTCCAAATCCGAAACGCCGCTGGCGCACCAGATCCAGGGCATGCCGAAAAGTGACGGTTTCGAGCGGGGACTCCACCAATCGATTTCGACCCAGCCACACCAGCGCCGCGATCACGACCAGCACGCCCGCCAGTCCCAGATAGGTGGTCACGACGACATGCGTTTGCTGAGTGCGAAACGCGTCGAGCGCGGCGCCCGTAAGCCGCGACGGATCGACTTTGGCCAAAGACCCGAGAATCAGGATAGAACCCACATAGGGGAAAATGGTGGTGCCCAGCGAATTGAAGGCTTGCGCAAAGGTCAGCCGGCTGTGTGCGGTCGCCGATGGCCCTAGCATCGAAATCAGTGGATTCGCGACCACCTGAACGATGGTGATGCCGGCTCCCAGCACGAATAGCGCGGCAAGAAATGTATGGAACTGACCCGACGAGGAAGCCGGGATGAACAACAGGCAACCGCCCGTCATCAGCAGCAGCCCGATCACCGCCGTTCGAAGGTAGCCCACGCGTCGGACGATCGCGGCTGCCGGAAGCGAGATGATGAAATATGCGGCGAAGAATGCCGACTGCACCAGCATGGCGTCGGCATGCGACAGGATGAACAGGCCCTTGAGCTTTGGAATGATGACATCGTTCAGGCTGGTGATCCCGCCGAATATAAAGAACAGCCCAAACACAAACATGCGCAGGTCCGTCGAATCTGCCGGCGGCGTACCGGCGGCTTCACCGGGGCCGCCGGACGACTTGGTTGCGACGATGATTGCCATATCCGCTGGCGCCGCCGGCGGTGTGTGGATCTCAAAGATCGGCCACACACCGCCCGGCATGCCTGCCTATCAGAACTTGTAACGTAGCTGCAAGTTGATCTCGCGACCGAAGATCGGCCTCGCCAATTCGATCCCGCCGGAAATACCAGACCCGGCGCCGACTGCAATTCGCGCGTTGCCCTCGGTCAGACCTAGCTGGTCGGTGAGATTGCTGCCCTGCAACCGCACTTCGAAGTGGTCCCCGATGTCACCGACGATGCCGGCATCGAGCGTGTAATAGGCCGGCAGGATTTCCTGGTTCGCGATATCGGAATAGCGCAGACCCACATGGGTATACGTGGCGAAGAAACGCACGCCACCCCAATCCATCGGCACCTCGTAGGCCGGCGTCAAGCGAAACTGCAGCTGTGGCTGGCGCTGCAGGTACAGGCCGGTGTAGTTGGCTCCGCCCGAAGTCGCCGAGGAATAACTGGTGTAGAGGTCGTGCTGCCAGTCGCCGCTCAGGTCGATGCTCAAATGCGAAATGGGTTCCCAACGTGTCTCGAAGGTGACGCCCGACGAGTCGGCGCCGTAGCTCGCTGTGATTTGTTGACCGGTAGCCGTGAACTGCTGAAACGGCACGCCGGTGAAGGTGCGATGAAACACGTCGATAACGCCGTAGAAAGTATTGGTCTGCACGCGATAGCCAACCTCGTAGTTCTTGATGCCCTGCGTTTGCGGTGTGCCGCTGCGCAGGTCATCGAAGCCGGGAAAGTGCACGCCTTGATTGATACGCGCGAACACCGCCATGTGCGGAGTGATCTCATAGTTCGCGCCTACGCTCCACGAACCCAAGGTGTGCTTGAATTCGGTGCACTCACCGGTACCCGAGGTCTCGCAGCTGACACCCTGGTTGAAGGTGCCATTGGGAACGCTGACCCCCTTGTTGTAAAGATTCAGCGGGTTGTTGTCGAGATTCACCGCGGAGTCATTCTCGATGGTGCCGTGGTCCCTCTGCTCCTCTATGCGATAGCCGGCGTCGAACAACCACTGATCCATCTTCCATTGATCGGAGGCGAACAGCGCCGTATTCAAGCCGTTCCAATTCTCCACCAGCGTGTAGAAAGACGCGCCAAGCTGGCCGGCCGGATTGGTGACGTGGACGCCGTTGTTGAGTGTCAGATCGATCAGGTTCGCATTCTGAGTCGCGGTGATGAGTTCGTTGTTGCCCAGCCACCAGTGATCGTCCGAGGAATAGGCCGCGAGGTAGCCGCCCACCGTCAGCTTGTTGCCGGGAAACAAATCAAAGGTAAAGCGCAGATCATCGCTAAAAGACTGAATCTGCTTTTGCACGATCCAGAATCCCATGGAGGCCACGTAGGAGTTCGGATTGACGGCGGCCCCCGTGCTCACCAACGTCGCGGTGCCGCTGACCGCGGGCGCGACCCCCGCCAGCGACGGATTGCTGTTGGCTGATGTGATCTCGCCGGCGATGAAGGAACTCAATGTTTGCGGCGCGAAGTTGTTGAACAAGCAATAGCAATCCATCTCGCCGGCCGAGTACATGAGCTTGTTCGCCAATGAGACCCCATCGCTGAGCTGCACGTCCAAGTCGCTGCCGAACATATGCAGGTCCGAGCCGCGCCCGTTGGCGAGGTCAGCGGTGACGGGCGGACCGGTCGGGGTTTCCTGCACCGAAATGCCCCGCAGGCCGCTGCCGGCAAAGGTCCCCGAATTGGGATTGAATCCGGGAAAGCCCGAAACGCTCTGACTGCTGCCGGTGCCCGTGACGGTGACCGGAATATCCGTGACGAACAGATTCTTGTCGTTGAGCTCGCGCGCGAAAAACATAATCGTGCCGTTATCCATGGTGCGCGTGACCGTGGCCGTGAGTTGGCCACCGTCATCCGCGGGAAACTGCGAGTTGCGAACGCCGTCGGAGTATCGGTAGAAGCCGCCGACGCTCATGAACCAGTCCTGCGCCAGCGGTCCACCATAAAAGCCATCGACACGGTACAGGCCCTCGGTGCCCACCGTAATGCCGATATCTCCGTGAGGGGTGGCGCTGCCCTGGCGAAGAATGAAATTCGCGGTCGCGCCCATCTGGCCGTTGGAGAGAACCACATCGGGGCCGCCCACGACGACTTCCGCGCGTTCGACGCTCTCGTCCATGCGAAATTGCGAGGAATTGTCCATGAAGGAGATGTTTCCCGAGGACGGAAATACCGGTGAGCCGTTGATGGAATAGGTCACGTACGGCGCGTCGCCGCCGCCCGGAAAGCCGGCGATCTCGATGTTCGGCCCAGTCGCACCGCCGCTCGATTCCGCCCACAGACCCGGCACGATCTTGAGCAGATCCGCGGAACTCGACGGGTTCACATCGCGAATTTCCTCCAGGCTCGCCGTGGTGATCGAGAAACTGGCATCAAGCTTCTTGAGTCCTTTGGATTGCGCGCTGCCCGTGACCACAACCTCCTCGAGAGTGTCGGTATTGGCGGCGCTCGCATCGGTCGCGACCGTCGGGCCGCCGGTCGCCTGGCCGGCGGTTTGCTGGCCGTAAGCGTGAGTTCCAGTGAGTAGCGCACCACTGAGCGCAAACAGCCCCGCAATGCGAGTCAAAAATCCGTGATGATTCATGTCATTTTCCCCCTTGTTCTGCCCTTCATTACCGGTTGGGCCCAAATCCGTGCCCGATCTACCCTGCGGCGGATCACCGAACGTTCCCGCCGCGTTCGCCGAATCGATCGCTATAGTCGTGTCGCTGACTTGTTTGAAGGACAAGCCGCTGCCCTCCAGCAACTTTTTCAGAGCATCGATCACCGTGAAGTCACCGCGGATAGCCAATATCTGATGCTTGTCCACGAGCGCCGACGAGAACACCAGCGTGATGTTTGCCTGCCTCGCAAATTCGTTGAGCGCAGCTGCCGCGGTTTGGGTCTGGATGTCGAAGTGCCTTACCGCGGAATCGGCATAGACCTGCACTCCGAACATCGCCAACGCCAAACAGCGGACCAGCAGCAGAATTCGGGGACGCAGCAACCCGCAGCGATGGCTAGGGCTGCTTGCGCCTCGCACCGTGCATTTCACGACGGCGGCTCGTTGTCTGAAATAGACAATCCGCATACTCCCCCCACGACATCCTTCCGCCGATTTGAAGTCACCACGACGGTGAGGTTGTTGTTATGAATAGACGGCTGGCGGCGAAAAAACCACTACTGCCGGCTCAGGCATGATGAGCCGGTACTTCAGTCACGGGAGAAAAGAATCGGTGAATCTATGGATCGCGCGGGATGATCAACGACGCGAATCGATATACACCAGGCCGTCTGGCGTGCGTCGAATCGTGATCGGCAATGCCGCTTCCATGGCCTGGAAAATCCCCTGCACATCGCCGGTTCTGAACCGGCCTCCGACGCGCATTGCAGCGATTTGCGGATCGCTGATGACGATTCGGGCATCCGTATAACGCTCAATTTCCGCGATCGCGTCGGCGAGCGGCACGCTATCGAAAACAATCGCGCCTTCCCGCCATGCCATCTCGCTGGATAATTGCAGGGGACTGACCGGCACGACCGGGTACCCGGCGGAGCCGGTCGACAATTCCTGTCCCGCGCTCACCGCGCGGACCACGCGGACCGTTCTCGCGGGCAAGGCGCTGATACGGGTGCCGGCGGCTGGCCCCGCCGGTGGCGCATCCGCCTGCACTTCGACGCGTCCTTCGTTTACGACCACATCCACATGTTCATCGGCACGCACGCGAACCTCGAATTGGGTGCCGACCGCCCTCACTACCGCGTCGCCCGCGTGCACCAGAAAGGGCCTCGACCGGTCGTGCGCGACTTGGAAATGAGCCTCGCCCTTGCGTAAATAGATCTCACGGACATTGCGGCTTAAATTGGTTTCCACGATTGTATTGGTGTTGAGCGCGACGACCGAGCCGTCCGCCAGAGTCGCGTTTCGCTGTTGACCAACCGCCGTCGCCAAGGTTTGGATTTCGCTCCCGCTGTGCAGCCATAGTCCACCAACGGTCACCAGCGCGAGCGCTGCGGCGACTGCAATCCACCAGGTACGATGCGCACGCAGTACCGAAGGCTGGGCGGCATTCGCGAAGGTTGCAATCTTTTCGTCGCGCTTCGCCTCGGCCAGTCCGTCGAGCGCGCTCCAGACCTGGGACATTTCATCCATCGCCCGGCGGTGACGCGGCTCTTGGCGCAACCATGATTCGAACGCCTGCTGATCCGCCGCCGTGATCTCCCCAGAGTCCAAGCGCCAGGTCCAAACCGCCGCCTCCTCGTCAATCTCGGAACGGGTACGCAATTTCACGATCTCACTCATTCACCGTCTCCGCCGCCTCTGGCCCGCCCCGTGGGCCCTGGTTGACGGAGCATGTCCGTTGCGCCCTTGGCCTCGAGCACGCCCGTTTCCAGTAGATAATCTCGGCACCGCACCAAACCCTTAGCGACATGTTTCTCGATAGTACTATGCGACAGGCCCAGCACCGCCGCGATCTCGGTATGGGAGAGCCGGTAAACCTTACGAAGCACGAAAACGCGCCGGCATACCGGAGGCAGCCGGTCAATGGCCGCGCAAAACGATTCAAATCGACGTCGGGCGTCGATCTGCTGATCCGCAGGAGCCTCTGTAGAGTAGACGTTCAGCAGCTCAAAATCCGCCATGCTGTCGGTGGCCTGGGTTTTCTGGCGCCTTGCGCGCTCGATGGCCAGGTTATGGGCAATCCTGAACAACAGCGCCTTGGGGGAGTCGACCGAGTGATAATCCGGCAGCGCGTATACCCTGAGGTAGGTCTCTTGCACCAAGTCCTCAATGTCTTCCGCGCCGGATGTGAACTTGCACAGGTAACGATGCAAGGCCGCGCGATGGCGGAAGATCTGATTGAGAAACCACTCGTGACGGTCGTCTGCCATTGCACATGCACCGCAGTGTCCAATCCCCTCATGATCGCTGGTCGGGCAGCAGTGTACTCTTTCCCGAACGTCACACCAGCACTCGCTGCGGCTCCACGCCCAGTGAAATTATTGAGATGATGCCGCGCTGCTTTCGGCCGTATCGGTGTTTTGTTCGTGCAGTTGCGTACCGGCCGACCGCAGTCCCAATCAATCGGGAAACTGCATCTTGGCCAGGAGCGCCTGGAACCGGGGCTCACGGCGGATCGGATCGAGCAGCGCGTCGACCTTGAGCTGTATCAAACCTGGATCCCGGGTCCGGTAGGCGATGTCGAGCCAGTTGAGCGACTTTTCCGGATCACCCCACTGGGCGTAGATTTGCGCGTACTGATAGGCCTGATCGAAATCGCCGTCAGCCGAGGCTTGCAGGGTCGCCAGCTCCGCCTGCGCATCCCCCGGACGATCGAGCTTGTGCAAGACGATAGCGAGACACAGATGGCTCAGCCAATCGAGCGGCGGGGCCGCGCAGGATTGGCGTGCCGGTTCGAGCTCCCCGAGCAAGGCTTGCGCCAGCCCCCGGTTTGCCTGCGCTTGCACTGCCTTCGGATTGATGCTCAGCGCGCGATTGTAGGCAGTGATCGCATCGGGATAATCGTGCGAGTACAGAAGTATCAAGCCCAGCATGCGATAGGCGCCGGCGTTGAGCGGGTCCAAGGCCACCGCCCGCTGAGCGCTGGAAACGGCGGCCTGCACCCGCCCAATCTCCGACATGAACCGTGCCGCCAGCAGCAATACATGGGAGTTGCCCGGCGAGAGCGCCAGCGAGCGCTCGTACTCAGCGGCGGCCGCCGCATAGTCCTGGAAACCGGCATCGAGCACGAGCCCCAACGCCGAGTGGGCTTCTCCCAACTCAGGTGCCAGCGCCACCGCTCTGCGTGCCGACTTGAGCGCCTCGTCGAAGGCGTCGCGAACCTCTGAACCCGCCAAGTAGTTACTGGCGAAAATGACTTGTGCGAACGTCCCGCCCACGAATGCCTTGGCGAAACCCGGGTCCAGGCGCGTCGCTTCCGCGTAGGCGGCCAGTTGCGCACGCGTATTCTCCTTGTCGAGCGGCATGCCGACCCATCTCTCGCCGCGCAGATACGCATCGAAGGCCTGCGGATTTTTTGTCCCTCCCGATTCGAGGACGGCGACGCTGTCGGCCATCAGAGTAGCCTGCAGCGCAGAGGTCACGGCGGTCGCGATTTCTGCCTGCAGATTCAGGATATCCTTCAATTCACGGTCGTAGGATTTCGCCCACAGCTGAAAGCCGGTCCGCGCGTTGATCAGTTGCGCCGTGATCCGGACATGCTTGCCGTCTTGGCGGGTACTGCCTTCGAGGACCGAACCGACATTGAGCTTGCGTGCGATCTCGCCGATCCCGATCGTCGTGCCCTTGAACGAGAATGAGGAGGTCCGCGCAGCGACTCGCAGATCGGGAATCGTGGCCAGCGTGTTCAGGAGTTCCTGGGACAAACCATCCGAGAAGTATTCTTCCTTCGGATCGCCGCTCGTGTTCACGAACGGCAGCACCGCCACCGAATGGGCGGGCGGGGCGAAGGCCGCCGGCGTGGTCGACGCGGCCATAGGCACCTGATTCGAGCGCCATAGCCGGCCCCCAATGAAGAACAGCAGCGCCAGCGCCAGCAGCGCGGTCAATCCGAAGACACCGCGTCTTTCGGCGCGCAGCCAGCGTGTGGCCGCTTTAGCGTCGATGCTCGGGACGTGATTTGCCGGGATCGCCAATGAGCCCGACAAGAGACTCGAGGACGCGTGCACATGGCCCCGCAACGCCTCAACGAGCCTTGGCAAGGCGCGATCGACACTCCCACCATTGGCATCGAGCCACTGTGAGGCGCTCAGAAAGTATTCCAAGGCCGGCGGCAGCGAGGTCATGTCGATCCGAAACGAGATGATCGGGCGCTTCTTGGCGGTCGCTCGTTCCACCTCTCGGAGCACGTGACCGGAAGCGACCGAGCTTTCAGAGAGCACCACCACGAATACCCTGCAGGCGGTGATCGCTTGAATGATCGCATCCGCGTAAACATCCCCAGGCCGGACGTTTCGCGTCGCAATCCAACAACTCACGCCCGCCCTTTCCACGGCATTGCATAGCAGCTCGGCGACAGCGACATCTTGCGACGCATAAGAGATGAACACGCCGAGGGCCGGAACGGCGGTGGGTCCGGTCTCCAGCCCTGGGCCGACCGGGCCGGCGCTGCCGTCAGAAAGGCGATGTTCGGGCATGTGCAGATATCGAGCCGACGACGCTCGTCCGCGGCACTTGCGCCGGCACCCAGTTTGTCACCGGGGTGCCGCGCGGTCGCGTCATTGAGTGGCGATCGAGCTGACCGGCAATTTGGCCGGGCAGGCGCTGGCGTCGTCGCCAACCACGGTGCGGTTCCACGCTCGGTCACCGCCCTCGGCCGTTTGAATCGTGGTCCCCGGCTTGGCTCCGGCTTCTGCCGGCGTGGAGCCCGTCAATTTGCCGTTTTGGTTGTACCAACAGGTGATCAGGCCCGCGTCCGATGCTTCATTCGCCCATGCCGGTACGGCGGCGATCAACAAAGTGGCAGTCATTAGAGTCGTTTTCATGGACCTCGCCTCGACATTTGGTCATGTTGTGACCGATAAACTACCGTAATGCGGTGCCACGCCACAATACCCATACTCCCCAGAGCGCTGATTCGAACTGACACCGCACTTCGCCGCACCCACCGTGGTGCCCAAGATCACGGCGAGCACGAGGACCGTGAGCGCCGGAAACAGAATCTGCGGCTCCGCAAGCCGGGCGAGTGCGGCGCAAAGGCCGGTGGTAGCACTCTTGCACATCGCGGCCATGCGGATCGTATCGTCCAAGGGAGGATGAGAGCCGCTATGACGGTTGACCACATTAGGGGCCTGGATGTACTTGAATTCCGGGTTCCCTGTCGGCCGACAGAACAAGGACTTGATAGATGGTACCAAGTCCAGAATTAGTCGCTTCGGTATAAAGCCTGACTCGTATCCGCCAATAGCTGCACCGATCGACCGATGCGTGCCAGCGCGCCGATGTAACACGCCATGCACTTTCACCGAGAACTCGACATGAAGGGATTGTATGCATCCACTCTCACGGCGGTCATTGGCGTAACTGTGACGCTCGGGGTGGTCACCAGCGTCCGGGCGGATAGCGGTATCAACACGACCATTAGCGGCTTCGGCACCATGGGTGGCACGTATACGGGAGATGGCTATACCTACATCCACAACCCGAGCGAGTTCAAGACCACCAACAGCCAGTTCGATCTCGGGCTCGATTCGAGAATCGGCGTGCAGGCGGATTTGAGCTACGGCACCGATCTGTCCGTCATCGTGCAGGAGGAGGCCAAGCGACGCGGCAGCGAGAACTTCTCACTCGGGACCGAATGGGCGTTCCTGCAGTACACGCCAACCTCCGATGTGAAATTGCGTCTCGGACGGGTCGCACTGGCGACCTTTTTGATGTCCGATTCGCGCGATGTCGGCTACGCTCAACCTTGGTTTCGCGCGCCGAACGAAATTTACGCGGACGAGCCTTTCGAAACTCTCGATGGCGGACAGGCACTTTGGCGCGTGAGCATAGGGGAAATAGTACTAGACTTGGAGGGCGCATACGGGACCACCAGTCAGGCACTACACAGCGGCAGTATCGCGCTAACCTTCAGCGCAAAGTCGGCCTACAACCTGACGGCCGCACTCTCGTTCGACAACTTCCTGCTGCGGGTCGCAGAAACCACGGTTTTATTCCCGCTCACTGTGCCGCTCGGTCCCACGACTGCGGTGAGTTACTCGGACCACGACAAGTTCCGGTCGGCGGGTTTCCAGTACGACGATGGTAAAGCCATCGTGCTCAGCGAGTGGGCCAAGCGCACTGAGAATGACGTCCCACTTGTGAACCGACCCCTGGCGATCTCGAATGAGTGGTACGCGGCCGGCGGGTGGCGCTTCGGAAAACTGACGCCGCTGTTGATCTATGGGAAATGGGACGGCGGTTTGTCTGTGGTCTATCCTGCGGCGTCTGCGGCTACCTGGTCGGTCAGCCTGCGGTATGACATTGTGCGTAACGTTGCTTTGAAGGCGCAGTTCTCTCGTCCTCCGGTTTCCTTGTCGGCATACTTCGCGAACCCCAATTTTGCCTCGAACGAGCGTGTGAACGTCATCAGCATGGGCGCGGACTTCGTGTTCTGAGGCACCCATCATGAACATGCGCGTACGTACATCAATCCCAGGTTTCATTGCGGTTTTGGCCACGGTGGTGCAAGCGCAGGTTCGTGACATCGTGGTTGTGATGGGGCCAGGAGCGGCTGCACTCACCAAGAGTCAACTCGCGAATGTTTATCTCGGCCGCAACAACAACCTCACACCGATTGATTTGCCCGAATCAAACCCAATTCGCCAGGCCTTTTACAAATACGCTACTGATCGCGACCCGCCTCAGATCAAGACCGTGTGGTCTCGACTTACTTTTACCGGCCATGGACAGCCGCCCAAAGAGCTGGAAAACGCCGCCGCCGTCAAAAAGGCGGTCGCAGGGGATCCGAAGGCTGTGGGCTATATCGATGGGGCAGACGTAGACGCATCCGTTAAAGTTGTGCTGGTGCTGAACTGAAGAAGGGCGGCTCTTGCAGGGCCCGCGCGGAAGACCGCCCGCGCCACCATTCAACGCATTCAGGGGTAAGCCGCGGCAGTGGTCGAGCGGCGCGAGCTCGTCGCGATGATCGGAACGATGCGCGGAAAGTGGAAGCAATGGGAATGGCTCGCCTGGACGGCTATCGGGGCATTTGCTGGCGGGGCAACCAAGTGAGAATTTGAGGCTCCCAGCCTAACCACCCCTCGCGGTATGCTGTGTGAAATGTGCGATCTCGTCGCGGCACCTGAACAACAGACATTTACCTAGCCGCAGCATTGCATGCCGACAGGGTTGGGCGTAATTTATCGGTCTGCCGAAAAGTCAAATGGAACTCCCGGATGAGTGGGAGGGTTGAGTGACCGACGAGAACACACCACAAACCGTATTCACGGGCATTGGCCGTGGCGAGCCCGCCGTTGATTTCAACGGGACCCGGTACACGAGCGTCGAAGGCTCCGCCGCCAGCAGCCACGTCTCGATCAGGGCGGTCGACGCAACGTTCGATCCTCTCCGGCAGAATGGGATCGCGTTGACCACCACACAAGCGATGACCCTGGGCGTCAGGGTCGGCCAGACGGTAATCGTCCACGACAATAGGACCAATCGCGACGTGGAGGCCGTCTATTACGACAACGCCGGCCGGATTGGGAACCTCCACCATTTCGAAGTTAGCCCAGGCCTAGCTGATACATTGGGCTTGCACTATCGAAATAGAAGCGGTCAGGTCGTCGACGCCGTGGCCGGATCCGAACGCATGCAGGGACGCTTTGACATCCGAAGGCGCCCCACACGTTAGCGCGCTGTATGGTTGTCTGACGATCAGGTCTATCCGCTCCTAGTCTTGTAAACAGACGTGAGCGTTGTTCGGCGTTGCTGCCAAGCTTGGGGAACAATCGGCGAAAGGCCCCGATGAGCTCGTCATTGAGGACGTGGACGCGAACCTGCAGCAGTAAGGGTGCCACCTCGAGGCGTCCATCTCATCTGCTGCTTTTTCACGAACGCTTTGCGACCAGTTGATTGATTGATCGTCGATTCGACAAATCCAGTAGAGATGCCCTCGCCCACGAGTGCCCTTTGCGGTCGCGCTGCGGACAAACTCCCATCCGGTTACTCACCCAGGATTTCTACCAGCCCCTCGATCACTTTCGTCACGTCGGCGGAGGGAATCCGGGCCAGTCGCTTGCCGATCCGCTCCACCGACAAAGTTCGAATCTGACTGATCTTCACCCAGGTAGGTTTGCGAAGTTCGGCTACCTTTAGTTCCAGCGTCAATGGATACCCAGCTTTCTGCGGTTGGCTGGTCAATACGACCGCAATTACAGTGCCGGATCGTGCATTGAAGATATCGTGACTGAGAATAAGTACCGGACGCTGACCGGACTGCTCATGGCCGCGCACGGGATTGAGATCTGCCCAGCGAATCTCGCCTCTTAGAATTCTGGCCATGCGGTCGCATCCACGCCTAACCCTTCATCGGCCAGTGACTGCTCATATTTTGGATCCAGCTTGGTGCATTCGGCGGCCAGGCGACTGCCTTCCACGCGCGCGATCTTTTCATGCAGCGCAATTTGAATTGCACGACTGCGATTTTGAAACACCCGCCGTGCCACCAGGTTATCCACCTGGCGCAGAGTTTCCTGCTCTAGTGTTATCGCGACCTTGACGCTCGCCATGATTTAACCTCCAGTATGATAATTTATCATACCAGCTTTGGAAGCTTGATTGGAAGCTCTATCAATAGCTTTCGGCATTCGTCTCTGAATGGCCGGAATAGGGCAACTCGTCGGGCAACTGGCCGGCCAAGACCGGTGCGACACCAGGCTAAATCCATTCCGGTAAGCCGCCGCTCATCGGCTCACGCGCGCACGCCATCCGACGGTTATCGGTGGCTCATCGAGCCAACGGTGCGTCGTAACGCGTGCATAAATACTTCATCAGGAAAAAATCAGGACTCTGCGGCGAATCATCAGGCGCTGGCGGCGCGCCTGACGTACGGTTCCGACCGTGGTCATTGGCAGTGTGGGAAGGCCGCGTATGAACGCACGACAAGTCCAGATCGCAAAAGAGGAGGGAGATATGCGCACTTGGCAGGTTGCACCCCGTAAGTTTTGTTACCGGCTGACCGCTTTCTTCGCCATGGCGGCTCTCACCGCTTGCGGTGGCGGCGATGGTGGTGGCGGTGGCAGCACCACTCCGCCCGCGTCAAATCCCGCAGATAGCTCGAAGGGTCGAGCTCTTTAAGCTGGCGTGATTGGGTAAAGTGAGCGGGGTTATGGTGCCGTCGGCATTTGTCCGTCGCATCGAGATGTGTTCACGTTCACGCACGATTTGAAAGCCCAACACTTCAAGGGCTCGAACGACGCGGCTGCGTGGCGCATCGACCGGGAATTTCATACAACGACGATATTGCCCTCAGCGACATACGCGGCTTCGACATCACTGTCATCGTCAAAAGCCTCCGTGCCAAAGCTCTCGATATGAAATTGCGCCGCCGACTTAGCGTCCGCCAAGGCAGCCTCATAGGAGTCGCCTTGGCCCATCACGACGCCTTTCAGCCCCAGTGGGTAGGCCAGAAAACCGTCGGAGTGCCGTTCGACTATAAATTTCAGGGTACGCATATGCTTAGACTATCACGGCTGGGCGAATTCGCCGACGTCGTCGCTGTGACCGAATTTGACTTTTGGATTGATTCGAGTGACTCGCCCAGCAGGGGCTTGAACCTGATTCGGACCGAATGCGGACCGCCTGAACGTCCAACGCCAAGCCCCAATCATTGACGACGACGCCCCGCGCTCGTGCGGCGGAGGGCTGCCGGGATAGGTGCCCCGGGCACGTCTCGGTGAGCGGCCGAGCCGATAAAGAAAGCGCTCAAAGAGGTAGCTTCGAAGCGTGATCTGAAAGTCCTCGCCGCGTTGGCGGGCGAGGTTGAGCAGGCGTGCTCGCATAGAAGCCGCGCGATCTCGTGTTCCCTTGCTTTTCAACCCGCCGCTTCCAGATAGGGTCGCATCACGTTCGACACGCGGCAGACCTTCGCGAAACGCCACAGCGCATCGGCGCCGCGCGGATGCTGCTTGAGGTAATCCTTCAGCGCCTCCACGGCGATCTCAGCTCCGATCTTGTTGCGGTACTTGAAGCAATCGGCCACGGTTTTAGCCGGCGAATAAATTCGCACCGGCACGCCGTCGATCTTGTGCGTTTCCGCGCCTTCTGTCAGCGCAGCACCGGAGAAATAGACCGTTCGCACCGGAAATGGCGTGCTCCGAGGCCTCCAGGCATGGACACCGAGCGCAATCCAAACTTCCGAAGGCGCTTGTGTCGTTAGACGATGGAACTTGAGCGCGCTGAGCAGGCATACGGTGCCCCTAGGAACCGCCCGTGCAACCTCGGCCAGGCTCCGCTGCGCCGACATCGGCGCATCCGGAACGGCATACAGGCCGCGCGCCACGCGCACCAGGGCGCCCCGATCCACCAGTCGTTGCACGTACTCCCGTGGCAGCCCGAGCCGGGTCAGGTCGCGCGGCCGTGCAACGCCGAGCCGTCTCACCGCTTCGAGTGTTTTTCTTTCCAGGGCACCGTTCATGACTTGGCTCAATCTCAGTTACTAGGTATTTAATCGTATCTACCTAGGCATTGAAAACCAACCTGGATCAGCGATAAAGGACAGCGAGGTATCGAAACGGACGAGGGCGAACACCTCGAGCGGACGTCTCATGATCGCAGCAATTTTTCCGTACGATTTCCGTACGGACAGGACGATCATAAGCGCAAGTAGTTGATTTAATGTGGGACGGCTGGGACTCGAACCCAGGACCAAAGCCTTAAAAGGGCCTTGCTCTACCAACTGAGCTACCGTCCCAAGGAGCCGCGAATGATAGCCGAATTTACGCGGCCAGGCATGCCCGTCCCGGGCCGCGAATGACCTCGCGGTTGCGGCTCAGGCATAGCGCGTGGGGTCCGGGACCGCCGCTTCTGCGAAGCCGAGCGCCCGTAACCGGCACGCATCGCAGCGGCCGCACGCGAGGCCCTCCGGACTCGCCTGATAGCACGACACCGTCATCGCATAATCCACGCCTAGCTCGATGCCCATGTGGATGATCTCCGCCTTGGACATGTGGATCAGGGGCGCATGGATCTTGAATCGCGTGCCTTCGATGCCGGCCTTGGTGGCGAGCTGCGCGAGTTGCTCGAAAGCGGCGATGAACTGCGGGCGGCAATCGGGATAGCCGGAGTAATCGATGGCGTTCACGCCGACGAAGATGTCTACCGCTCCGAGAACCTCGGCCCACCCGAGCGCGAGCGCGAGCATCAGCGTATTGCGCGCCGGGACGTAGGTGACCGGAATCCCCGACGTGGGCGATTCCGGCACCGGCACCTTCGGATCGGTCAACGCGGAGCCTCCGATGCCCGCGAGATCGACGCTCATGACGCGGTGCTCGCGCGCACCCAGCACTGCCGCAAGCCGCCCCGCCGCCGCCAGTTCCGCGGTGTGGCGCTGTCCGTAGTTGACGCTGAGCGCGTAGCTTTGGAAGCCGCGGGCGCGCGCGAGGGCGAGTGTGGTCGCGGAATCGAGGCCGCCGGACAAAAGCACCACGGCGGCTCTCATCACTTGCCCGGCACGTCGCCCCACAATACCTTGTGGAGCTGCAATTGAAATCGCACGGGCAGCCGATCGGCGAGAATCCAATCTGCGAGCGTCGCCCCCGGCACCTCGGCATAGCTCGGCGAGAAGAGCACCTGACAGCGCTCGCTCAGGGCGTGCTCATGCAGATACGCCTTGCTCCAGTCATAGTCCTCCCGCGAGCAGATGACGAACTTCACCTGATCGTGCGGCGTGAGCAGCGGGAAATTCTCCACCTTGTTGCGCGCAGCCTCGCCAGACCCGGGGGTTTTCACGTCGACAACGCGCGCGACCCGCGGATCGACCCGGGCGATGGACATCGCGCCGCTCGTCTCGAGCGAGACCTTGAAGCCCGCATCGCACAGCCGCTCGAGTAGCACCAGGCAGTTCGGCTGGGCTAGCGGCTCGCCGCCCGTCACGCAGACATGGGCCGCATCGAACTTGCGGACCGACTCGAGAATGGAGTCCAGGTCGTGCCAATCGCCGGCGTGAAACGCATACTCGGTATCGCAGTACCGGCATCGCAAGGGACAGCCCGTCAAGCGTACGAACACCGTGCGAAATCCTACCGCGTCGGCCTCTCCCTGCAGCGAGTGGAAAATCTCGTTGATGCGCAGGCGCTCGGATTTGGCTGCATCGACACTCAATGCTTCTCCGACGCCATCTTCTCGAGGCGTGCCTGCGCCAGACGTGCGGCGGGCGTGTCGGGATAGTTGGTCACGACCTGCGCGAGCGTATCGTGCGCCGCTTGGAGCTCCTTGAGCTCGTAGTCGCAATAGCCGACCTTCAGGAGCGCATCGGGAACCTTGCGGGATTGGGGATACTTGCTCGCCACACGCTGAAAGGCCGCGAGCGCCTCCGGGAACGACTTGTTCACGTAATAGGCCTCGCCGAGCCAGTACTGCCCATTGTCCGCGAGCGAGCTGTCCGGATAGGTCACGAGAAATTGCTGGAAAGCGGCGATCGCCTGGTCGAAATGGCTGTCCTTCAAGAGACCGAACGCCGCCTGGTAAGCGGCCGTATCGGACCCGGCTACCGCCTGGCCGTTGGCCGCCGCTCCTCCGCCCAGTGCGCCGGCCGCTGCTCCCGCTCCCACGCCAGCGGCCCCGCCCCCCGCGCCAGCCGTTCCTCCCGCGCCGCCGTACGAGGTCGCCGCACCGCCGACAGCCACGCCGCTGCGCGCCTCGAGGGCCTTCAGCCGCTGATCGAGGTCGGCGTACAAATCGCGCTGCTGTTTGCGGCTCGTGTCGAGCGCATGGTTCAGCTGATCGATGTCGTTGCGCATGGCCGCGAGTTCGGTGCGCAGCTCGCCCATTTGATTGGAAAGCTCCAGGAGGCTATTGTTCGCGACCACGCGCTCGATGCGCGCGACGCGTGTGTCGAGATCCGTGATCTTGATCTGCACGGGATCCTCTTCGGCGGGCGTTGCGCAGCCGGCAAGCACCAGGAGCACAAGACAGGCGCGCGCAGGAGCGAGACTCCTCACGGCCCGTAGACCAGCTCCACCCGGCGGTTCTTCGCCCAGGCGGCCTCATCGTCGCCCTCCGCTGCCGGGCGCTCCGCCCCGAAGCTGACCGTGGTGAGCTGGCTCTCAGACGCTCCTTGCAGCATCAGCGCTCGCCGCACCGCCTGCGCGCGGCGCTCGCCCAATCCGATGTTGTACTCGCGCGTGCCGCGCTCGTCGGTGTTGCCCTCGAGCTTGAGCTTCGCATTGGGATGCGCCGTGAGGTACTGAGCGTTGCCCGCGATGACGGCGGCAAACTCCGGCCTGATGTCGGATTTGTCGAAGTCGAAGTATATGATCCTGCCAACCGACGCGTTCGGGCCCGCGCCCTGCGCTCCGCCCACGTTCCCCGCATCGCCCCCCAGCGGACTGGTCGAGGTGGACGCGCCCTCCGTGCCGCTCGTGCCTCCGGCACCCGGCACCTGGCTGCCGGCGACCGGCGGCTCGACCGTCGTGGCCTTCTTGGGACAGCCCGCGAGAAGCGCCGCGGCCGCAAACAAACAAGCGATCGATACGATTTTTTTCATTGAATGTCCATCCGAGTGCTGGCTGAAACCCAAGTGCGAATCTTGCACATTATGAACCGTGTTGAGCGATACATCGACCTCAGAAAGGCGACCAGGCAGGTTCCTGCACTTCGCCCTCGCTCGAGACCAAGCGCTCCTGCACGCGGGCGTCAGGGGTCACGAGCGCGAGCACACCGCGTCCGCGGTCGCGGCTCGCATAGATGATCATGGCACCGTTCGGCGCATAGCTCGGCGATACGTCGAACTGCCCTTTGGTGAGCATTTGCACGTCTCCGCGGCCTTTGAGGTCCATGACCGCGATGCGATACGCGCCCTCCTCCTGCGTCACGAAGGCGAGCTGCGACTCGTCCGGGGAGACGCGCGGTCGCGCGTTGTAGTTGCCCTGGAACGTCAGGCGGCGCGGACGATCGCCCGGCTGCAGGCCCACTTTGTAGATCTGCGGGCCGCCTGCGCGGTCCGAGGTGAAATACAGGCTCTGCCCGTCTCGCGACCACTGCGGCTCGGTATCGATGGCCGGATCGTCGGTGATGCGCGTGAGCGCGTCGGTCAACAGATCCAGCACGTACACATCCAGATTGCCGTCGCGCGTCGATAAGGTGAGGGCGAGCTTCTTGCCGTCGGGCGACCACGCGGGAGCCTGATTGACGCCTGCCTTGGCCGACACCACGTGGCGCTCGCCGGTCTTCAATTGCTGAACGTACACCGTGGGCAGACGATGCTCGAACGAGACATAGGCAAGACTCTGGCCGTCCGGCGACCACGCCGGCGACATGAGCGGCTCGTTCGATTGCATCACCACGTGCGGATTCTCGCCATCCGCGTCGGCGACAATCAGGCGATAGCTGCGATTCGGCAGGGATCCCGCTACCGAGACGTACGCGATGCGCGTCGCGAAAGCGCCGCGAATGCCCGTGATCTTGTCGAAGATTATGTCGGCGATCTGATGGCTGGCGAGCCTCAGGCCGGGACGATTTGCGCTGATCTGAAAGCCCAGCAATCGCTGGTGATTGAGCACGTTGTAGAGCTCGAAGCTGATGTTGTAGCGATCTGCGCCTTGCGGCGCCATGAGGCCGACCACGATGTAATCGTTGCCGAGCCGCCGCCAGTCGTCGAAGCTGATGTTCGCGCCCGGGTGCGGCTGTTCCACCATGTCCTTGCGATCCATCGCCTTGAAGCGGCCGCTGCGCGCAAGATCGTTGCTCACGGTTTGAGCAACGTCGAGATCCGCGGCACCCGCGGCCGCGAACGGCACGATGGCGATGGGGATGGCATTGTCTTGTCCGCGGGTCACCTCGACCACGAAGTCCGCAGAGCTACGCTGCGCGAGCCCCAGGCAAACCAGCAAGACCAGAACGGAAAAGGCTTTATTCATCGGGTTTGAACCTGAATGCAAAGTTTCTCTGGAAGAGGGCCGGATCCGGAGGATCGGGGAGCGGTGACGCACGATACACCGCATTCTCGATCGACTGCCGGACCGCCGCGTCGCCGTTGCATTGGGTGACTCGAGCGCCGGTGACCTCGCCGCCCGGCACCTGAGTGACCTCGACCAGGCAATCGACGCCCACCCGCGCCGACGGCGGCTTGATCCAGGCCTTCTGGATGCGGGCCTGCAAGCTCGCCTTGTAGCGGTCCGCGAGCGGGCCCGCCTGGAGGGCGGACAGGTGCTCCTCCTCGGCCATCTGGCGCCGCAGCTCCTCGACCCGCGCGCGCTCGTCGGCGGCCTTCGCCGCGGCCGCTGCCTTGGCTTCCGCTGCGGCCTTCGCCTCCGGGGCTGCTTTCGCTTCGGCCACGGCCTTCGCATCCGCCGCCGCTTTCGCCTCGGTGGCAGCCTTGGCGTCGGCCTGCCGCTTGGCCTCCTCGGAGGCCCTGGCCTCGGCCTGGCGTTTGGCCTCCTGCGCAGCTCGGGCCGTGGCCGCCACTTGAGCGTCCTTGGCCGCTTTCGCCGCGCTCGCGGCCTGCGCCTCCTCGGCCTCGCGTGCAGCCCGCGCGGCGGTGGCCTGCTGTACCGCCTGCGCCGCCGCCGCGGCCTTGGCGGCGGCCTGTGCCTCGGCCGCAGCGCGTACCTGCTCGGCCGCTCGAGCAGCCTCCTCGGCTTTCGCACGCTCTGCGGCGCGCAGGATCTGGGAGTCGACCAGAGTCGCGTTGATGGGGACCGATTGCATGCTGACCGGCGAGTGCGTGGGCACCAGCGTGAAGTAGACCAAGGCAGCCACCAAGGCTCCGTGCAGTAGCACGGAGCAAAGCACTGGGCCCGAGTTTTCGCGGACGAAGCTCGCCATCAATGAGCCCCGCTCGGCGGGCGCGGCGCCGGACGGTCGGGGTCCATCAGTAGGCCCACCTTGTCCGCGCCCGCGCGTTGCAGGAGCACCATGGCGTGCGCCACCGTACCGTAGGGGACCGCCGTATCGGCCCGGACCAGCACGGGCGTCTGCGGATCCCGGCGCAGCAGCGCCGCCGTGCGCGAGGTCACCGTCACCTCGTCGGCGGGGCGGTCAGGATTTGGACCGAAGTTCACGTACAGGCGTCCGCGCGCGTCGACCGTCACGATGAGGGGCTCGTGCTTCTGCAGGAAGGAAGGGTCGATGGGTTTCGCGCCTGCCGTCGGCAGGTCCACCTTAACGCCTTCCTTCAGGAGGGGCGCCGTGATCATGAAAATGATGAGGAGCACCAGCATCACGTCGATGTAAGGAACGACGTTGATCTCCCCCATCAATTTGCGACGACGCAGCGGTGCCGGCATGCGTTATGAGGCGTGCGCGCGGGCCGAGCCGTGGCGCTGAAGAATGGTCGAAAACTCTTCGACAAAGGTGTCGAAGCGAAGTTCCAGCCGGCTCACCTGGTCCGCGAACCGGTTGTAGGCGATCACGGCGGGTATGGCGGCGAACAGTCCGATGGCGGTGGTGACGAGCGCTTCGGCGATGCCCGGCGCAACCGCCGACAGCGTTGCCTGCTGCACGTTGCCGAGGTTATGGAACGCCGTCATGATGCCCCACACGGTGCCGAACAGACCCACGTACGGGCTGGTCGAGCCCACCGTTGCGAGCGTCGCGAGATTGCGCTCGAGCCGATCCATCTCGCGCATCTGTGCAATGCGCATTCCGCGCCGCGATCCCTCGAGCAGCAAGTCGGCGGCGGTGCCCAGCTGGCGCAAGCGGCTGAATTCGCCGAAGCCCGACTCAAAAATGCTTTGCATCCCCGTGCCCGCGCGGCCCTTCGTCTCGATGTTGCGATACAGGGCCGACAGATCCCCGCCCGACCAGAACTGTGTCTCGAACTGATCCGCGGTGCGCCTGGAATACGAGATCACGCGGCCCTTGCGGAAGATGATCGCCCATGACCCGACCGAGGCGAGCAGCAGCAAGGCGACCACCGCCTGCACGACGGGACTCGCATCGAGCACCATGCTCCAGACCGACAACTCATTCGGCATCACGCCACTCCGTGAAGAGATCCTTGGGGATGGGCCGCGGCCGAAGCGCGGCCGAGTCCAAGCAGGCAACGCGGGCGGTGGCGTCGATCAACTGTATGTCTTGTCGCCATATCGCTTGTTTGAACTGAATTGTCGCACCGGTCAACTTCACAAGCTCCGCGGTGACGAGAACTTCATCATCCAGGACCGCCGGGCGGAGGAAGTCCACCGTCACATTCACGACCACGAACTGCAGTCCCCGCTCGGCCCTGAGCCGCGGCTGATCGATCCCGAGCGCTCGCAGCCATTCGGTGCGGCAGCGCTCGAGGAATTTTAGATAATTGGCGTAGTACACGACGCCGCCCGCATCCGTGTCCTCCCAGTACACCCGCACACGATGCTCGTAGGAGAAGTCCGACACCCCTCGCATCTAGGGCGGATCCCGGAACAGCGGCAAGCTGAGGTCGCGTTCGATGACCGGGGCCTTCAACCCGAAGTGAGCGTAGGCATTTCGAGTCGCGACCCGCCCGCGTGCCGTGCGCATCAGGAAGCCCTGCTGAATGAGGAAAGGCTCGATCACATCCTCGATGGTGCCGCGTTCCTCGCTCATCGCGGCCGCCAGGCTGTCGACTCCCACGGGACCGCCGTCGAACTTCTCGATGACCGTCAACAGCAGCTTACGGTCGAGCATGTCGAACCCCTGAGGATCGACCTCGAGCATGTCGAGCGCCGCCAGCGCCACCTCGGCGCTGATGAGCCCGGCGGCCTTGACCTCGGCGTAGTCGCGCACCCGGCGCAGGAGCCGATTGGCGATGCGCGGCGTGCCGCGCGAGCGCTCCGCAATGCGCGTCGCGCCCTCGGGCAACAGCCGCAGCTTCAGGATCGACGCGCTGCGCGCGACGATCTTGACCAACTCCTCGGTGGTATAGAACTCGAGCCGCTGCACGATGCCGAAGCGGTCGCGCAAAGGCGAGGTGAGGAGCCCTGCGCGCGTCGTGGCGCCAACGAGGGTGAACGGCGGCAGATCGAGCTTGATGGAGCGCGCACCCGGTCCTTCGCCGATCATGAGGTCGAGTTGGGAGTCCTCCATGGCCGGATACAGCACCTCCTCCACCACCGGGCTCAGCCGGTGGATCTCGTCGACGAACAGCACGTCGCGCGGCTCGAGGTTGGTGAGCAACGCCGCGAGGTCTCCCGGGCGCTCCAGAATGGGCCCCGAGGTCTGGCGCAGATTGACCTTGAGCTCGTTCGCGATGATGTGCGCGAGGGTGGTCTTGCCGAGGCCCGGCGGCCCGAAGATGAGCACGTGATCGAGCGCCTCGCCGCGCATGCGCGCCGCCTGGATGAAGATCTCCATCTGCGCCGTTACCTTCGGCTGTCCCACGTACTCCGCGAGACTCTTGGGCCGCACCGCGCGCTCGACGACCTCGTCCTCGCCGCCGCTGGCCGAGCTGATGATGCGGTCCTGTTCGATGCCCATGAGTCGAGTTTACGGCTTGGCCGCCGCTTTGAGCGCGCGGCGGATGATTTCGGTAGTGGACAGGCCCGGCTCGTCGGCCGCTTTCAGGAGCCGCGTGACCTCGGGAGGCTTGTAACCGAGCGCCACCAGTGCGGCAAAGGCCTCGCCCTGCGGGCTCGAGGCCGCAGGGCTCAACGGGCTGCCCTCGCGGATCGTCGGAGCGGCGAGCTTCTGCACGCTGTCGCGCATCTCGATGATCACCCGCTCGGCGGTCTTGCGCCCGATTCCGGGGATGCGCGTGAGCATGGCGATATCCTCGGCCTCGACGATGCGCAGGAAATCCTCCACGCTCGCTCCCGACAAGATGCCGAGCGCGATTTTCGGACCCACGCCCGACACCTTGAGGAGTCCCCGAAACAGGCGCCGCTCGCTCTCGGTACCGAAGCCGAACAGCACGTGCGCATCCTCGCGCACGACTAGATGAGTGAACAGAGCGACGGGCTCCCCCGCCGCCGGCAGCCCGTAGAAGGTCGACATCGGCGCCTCGAGCTCGTATCCGACTCCGTGCACGTCCACCATCAGGGACGGCGGCTGCTTGAGCGCCAGGCGGCCCTTCAAAAAGCCGATCATCCCCGCGTCGCCAGCCGCAGCGAGGCACGCACCTGCCCGCGAAGAGCATGACAGACCGCGGCGGCGAGGGCGTCCGCCGCGTCGGCCGCGATGGGCCCGTCGAGGCGCAGGATACTGCGCATCATCAGTTGCACCTGCGCTTTTTCGGCGCCGCCGGTTCCGACCACCGCCAGCTTGATCTGGCGCGTCGCATACTCGAACACCTCGGCATTCGACTCCGCCGCCCCGCAAATGGCCGCACCGCGCGCCTGGCCGAGCTTGAGCGCGCTGTCGGGGTTGCGATTCACGAACACGCGCTCGATGGCGATCTGCTGCGGGCGGTACTCGGCGATGACGCTGCGCACGCAGCTGAATATCTCCCAGAGCCGAGTCGCGAAGGCCTCTCGGGACGTACGGATGACGCCGCTCGCCACATAGACCAATCGCGGCCCGACCGCGTCGAGCACGCCGAAGCCCGTGCATTGAGAGCCGGGATCGATACCGAGTACCCGCACCACCGGGGCCTTAGTTGACATGGCCGAGTATGATACCGGCATTGGCCGGTTAAACCCACCGACCGCCGGCGCGAAAGGTAGATGGAAACCACCACCCCCAGCCGCACCGCGAGCTCCACCCTCGAATTGCGGATCGCGGCGCTGATGCAGCTCGATGTATCGCCCGACATCGAGCACAAGCGGCGCGCGGCGCTCGAAGTGGCCGAGATCGTGCGCACGCTCGACGCGGACGATGACGTCGTGCTCGCATCGCTCCTGCAGCCGCTGCTCGAGGCCGGGTCGATCGAGCGGGAGGCGGCCTCGATGCGCGTCGGCGCGGAAGCGGCCCGGCTGGCGCGCGCCTTGGGCGAGCTCGGCGAGTTCGGTCTGCCCCCCGACTGGACGCCGGAGCGCGGGCTCGAGCCGGCGCAAGCCGAAGCGCTGCGCAAGATGCTCGTGGCCGTCATCGGCGACGTGCGGCTGGTGGTGGTCAAGCTCGCCGAGCAATTGCAGCGCATGCGCGGAGCCAAGACACTCGACGGCACCGAGAAGCGCAAGCTCGCCCTCGTGACGCGCGAAGTCTACGCCCCGCTCGCCAACCGCCTGGGCGTCTGGCAGGTGAAATGGGAGCTCGAGGATCTCGCGTTTCGCTACCTGCAGCCCGCCGAGTATCGCCACATCGCCGCGGCGCTCAAGGTGCGCCGCACCGAGCGTGAGCTCTACATCGAGGAGCTCAAGAGCCGGCTCGAGCGGGAGCTGCGCGCGGCGGGCATCGAGGCGCGGATCGACGGACGGCCGAAGCACATCTACAGCATCTGGCGCAAGATGCAGGCGAAGAAGCTCGCGTTCGAGGAGATCATGGACGTGCGGGCCGCGCGCGTGCTGGTCGACACGGTCGCCGACTGCTACGCGGCGCTCGGCATCGTGCATTCGCTGTGGCAATTCATCCCCGGCGAGTTCGACGATTACATCGCCACGCCGAAAGACAACCTCTACCGCTCGATCCACACGGCCGTCCTCGGGCCCGAAGGCCAGGCGGTCGAGATCCAGATCCGCACTCACGAGATGCACGCTCACTCCGAGCGCGGCGTCGCCGCTCACTGGCGCTACAAGGAGGGGGGCCGCGGCGACCAGGCCTACGAGCGCAAGATCAATCAGCTGCGTGCGCTGCTCGCCCCGGAAGAGAAGGACACCGCGCACGACTTTCTCGACCGCATGCGCGTCGAGCTGTTCCAGGACCGCGTCTACGTGCTCTCGCCGAAGGGAGAGATCGTCGATGTGCCGGTGGGCGGCACGCCCCTGGACTTCGCCTACCAGGTGCACACCGATCTCGGCCACCGCACACGCGGCGCCAAGGTGAACGGACGCATGGTGCCGCTCGACTACGAGCTGAAAAATAGCGAGACCGTGGAGATCATCGCCGGCAAGTCGGCGCATCCCTCGCGCGACTGGCTGTCGCCGCAATCGGGGTTTCTCGCGAGCCCGCGCCATCGCAACAAGGTACGCGCGTGGTTTCGCAAGCAGGAGGCGTCCGAGAACAAGCTCGCGGGACGTGCAATGCTGGATCGAGAGATTCAGCGTCTGGGCGTCAATACACCGTCGATGCCGGAGCTCCTGGCCGAGCTCAAGCTCGAGAGCGCCGAGGACTTGCACGAGGCGTTGGGCCTGGGCGAGATGAACACCGCCCAGGTCGCGGCCGCCATCCAGCGTTTATTCGCCCGCGCGGCGCGCCCGGACACGCCGGCCAAGGCGCGGCCAGCCGCGCCGCGCGAGCCCGAGCTCGAGGTGCAGGGCGTCGGCAGCTTGCTCGCAACCTACGCCCGCTGCTGCAAGCCGGTGTCCCCCGAGCCGATCGTGGGCTACATCACCGTCGGACGCGGGGTCACCATACACACTCAATCGTGCTTGAATCTCGCCCGCCTCGCGGTGAAAGCGCCGGCGCGGATCCTGCCGGTCGGATGGGGCGCCGCAGCCGCCGAGTTTCCCGTGGATCTCGAGGTCGAGGCTTTCGACCGCCGCGGACTGGTGCGCGACGTGAGCGCGGCCGTCGCGGACGAGAAAATCAGCATCCGCAGCATGACCACGACCACCGATGCGCGCGATCATCTCGCGCGCATGCGAATCGCGATCGACATCACCGGGCTGCCGCAACTCTCGCGAGTTCTCGCGCGCATCGCGCAACTGCCGAACGTCGTGAGCGCGCGCCGCAGGAAATGAGCGCCGCCGACCTGCTCAGCGGTTGATGGCGTCGATGGCGCGCTTGTCGGCCGCGAGCGCGGCCTCGTGAACGGCTTCGGATAATGTCGGATGCGCATGGATGGTGCGCTGGATATCCTCGGTGCTCGCCGAGTATTCCATCGCGAGCACCGCCTCGGCGATGAGCTCGCCCGCGAACGGTCCGATGATGTGCACGCCCAGGATCTCGTCGTCGTCCTTGGCGGCGACGATCTTCGCCATGCCCTGGGCCGCCTCCATGGCGCGTGCCCGACCGCTCGCGGCGAAGGGAAAGGCGCCGACCTTGTAGGGACGGCCGCTCGCCTTGACCTGTTCCTCGGTGAGGCCGACCCAGGCAATTTCCGGGGCGGTGTAGATTACGGAGGGAATGACCTTGTAGTTCACCTCGCCATAGCGGCCGGCGATGAGGTCCGCCGCCATGATGCCCTCTTCCTTGCCCTTGTGCGCGAGCATGGGACCGCGAACCACATCGCCCACCGCCCAGACATTGGGCGCAGCGGTGCGGCAATGCTCGTCCACTTGAATGAACCCGCGCGCATCCAGCTCGACCCCCGTGCCTTCGGCGAGGAGCTCCTGCGTGAAGGGACGCCGTCCGACGGCGACCACGAGCTTATCCACCTGCAGGGTGTGCTCGCCTTGCGCATCCGAATAAACCACATCGACCGCCGAGCCCGAAACCGTCCCCCGAAGCACCTTGGCGCCGAGCTTGATGTCGAGGCCTTGTTTCTTCAGATGGCGCTGCGCTTCCCGGGCGATGGTCTGATCCACCATCGGCAAGAGATCCGGCAAGGCTTCGAGGACGGTGACTTCGCTCCCGAGACGTGCCCACACACTGCCGAGCTCGAGGCCGATGACGCCCGCGCCGATCACCCCGAGACGCTTGGGTACGGCATCGAATTCGAGGGCATTCCATGAATCGACGATATACTTGCCGTCGTGCGGCACGGCGCCGAGACGGATGGGTGTCGAGCCCGACGCCAACACGACGTGCTTCGCCTGCAAGGTTTTCTGCGAGCCGTCGGGTGCCGTCACCTCCACGCGATTGCCCGGCAACAGCCGTCCATGGCCCGCAATGCCCACGGCGCCGGCGGCCTTCAAGAGGGAAGCGATGCCGTTCGTCATGGTCTTGACGATCCCGGCGCGCCGCTTCTGCATTTGCGCGAGGTCGAGCTTGATGTCGCCGATCTTGATGCCGTGCTGCGCGAACTCGTGCTTCGCCCGATGATAGAGCTCCGAGGACTCGAGCAGCGCCTTGGACGGAATACACCCGGCGTTCAGACAGGTACCCCCGAAGGCATAAGTCCCGTCGGTGTTCTTCCATTCGTCCACGCACGCCACGGTGAGCTTGTTTTGACCGGCGCGAATCGCTGCCGGATAGCCCGCGGGACCCGCCCCGATCACGATCACGTCGTAGCTATCACTCATATGCCGAGCACCATGCGCGCCGGATCCTCGAGGCATTGCTTGACCGTCACCAGGAATTGCACCGCCTCGCGGCCATCGATGATCCGATGGTCGTAGGTGAGGGCGATATACATCATGGGACGAACCACGACCTGACCGTCGACGGCGACCGGACGATCTTGGATCTTGTGCATGCCGAGAATGGCGCTTTGCGGGGAATTGACGATCGGCGTCGAGAGAAGCGACCCGAACACTCCGCCGTTGGTGATGGTGAAGGTACCGCCGGTGAGCTCTTCCATGGTGATGCTGCCCGCGCGGGCGCGCGCGGCGAAATTGCCGATCGACTTCTCGATCTCGGCGAAGCTCGCCTGATCCGCATCGCGCAGAACGGGCACGATCAGCCCTCGGTCGGTGGAGACTGCCACGCCGATGTCGAAGTAATCGTGGTACACGATATCGTTGTTCTCGACCGAGGCGTTCACGGCCGGAAATTTGCGCAGCGCCTCGACACACGCCTTGGTGAAGAACGACATGAAGCCGAGCTTGACGCCGTGCTGCTTCTCGAAGGCCTCTTTGTAGCGCCCGCGCAGCTCATTCACCAGGTGCAAATCGACCTCGTTGAAGGAGGTGAGCAGCGCTTGGGTCGCCTGCGCCTGCACCATGCGCTCGGCAATGCGCGCGCGCAGCCGCGTCATGGGCACGCGCTGCTCGGCGCGGGTGCCGCGCAGGCTCGGCTTCGGCGCCGGTGGAGCCGCAGGCACCGCGGCGGGCGCCGGGGAGAGTGCCGCGGGCGGCTTCGCAGTGCCCGGCGCGTCCTTCGCCGCGAGGTAGTTCACGACGTCCGATTTCGACACGCGTCCGTCGCGGCCCGAGCCGACGAGGGACTTGGGGTCCAGCTTGTTCTCCTCGGCGACGCGCTTGGCGGCCGGGCTCAATTTGCCGCCCGCTTCCGAGGAACTGGAAGCGGCCGCGCGCACGGCGTCCTGTGCTGGGGCAGCGGCGCCGTCGGCGGCGGCCATGACGGCCGGCGCGCTCGCGCCGGGCACGCTGGCCGCTTCCTCGATCAGCGCCAGGAGCTGGCCGCTCGTCACCGTCGTGCCGTCCTTCTGCTTGATCTCCGTGATCACGCCGGCCATCGGTGCCGGCACCTCGAGCACCACCTTGTCCGTCTCCAGATCGACCAGATTCTCATCGCGCGCCACGGCTTCGCCGGGCTGCTTGTGCCAGGAGACCAGCGTAGCGTCGGCCACCGACTCCGGCAGCTGCGGCACGCGCACTTCGATTGTCATGAGCCCGTCCTAGTTTGAGCTTCGGGAAGGCGCATCGTTTGGCGCGAGGTTTCTTCGGGCGGCACTCCCTGGAGCGCGGCGGTGACGAGATTTTTCTGCTGCTGCTCGTGCAGCGTGGAGATGCCGGTGGCGGGCGCCGCGGCGCCGGCGCGACCGGCATAGAGCAACTCGTCCCGCGGGCCCAAGGGCAATTGCAGCCGGTGGCGGATCTGATACCAGCCGCCCTGGTTCTGCGGCTCTTCTTGACACCACACCACCTCGCGGGCGTTCGAGTATTTGCGCAGGATGGCCTCGTACTCATCCGAGGGGAAGGGGTAGAGTTGCTCGAGCCGAACGATGGCCACCGTCTCGACCTTCGCCTCGCGGCGTGCCTTGAGCAAGTCGAAATACACCTTGCCGCTGCACAACACGATGCGCTTGACCGCCTCCGGATTGATCTCATCGATCTCGTCGATGATGGTGCGAAAGCTCCCGCTCGCGAGCTCTTCCAGGCGCGACACCGACAGCGGATGCCGCAGCAGGCTCTTCGGGGTCATGATGATGAGGGGCTTGCGCAGCGGCCGCAGCATCTGCCGGCGCAGCATGTGGAACATCTGTGCGGGCGTCGAAGGCACGCAAACCTGCATGTTGTACTCCGCACAGAGCTGCAAGAAGCGCTCGAGGCGAGCCGAGGAATGCTCGGGTCCCTGGCCCTCGTAGCCGTGCGGCAGGAAGAGCGTGAGGCCCGATAGCCTGCCCCACTTCGCCTCGCCCGAGCTGATGAACTGATCGATGATGACCTGCGCGCCGTTCGCGAAGTCGCCGAACTGTCCCTCCCAGATGGTCAGGCAGTGCGGCTCGGTGGTGGAAAAACCGTACTCGAATCCCATCACCGCCTCCTCGGACAACACCGAATCGATGACGGTGAAGGTGGGCTGGCTGGTGGCCAGGTGCTGCAGCGGTACGTAGGTCTTGTCCGTCGCCTGGTCGTGCAGCACCGCGTGGCGATGAAAGAAAGTCCCGCGGCCGCTGTCCTGTCCGGTCAGACGTACCGGGTAGCCTTCCTGGATCAGGCTCGCGTAGGCGAGCGTCTCCGCGCAGCCCCAGTCGAGCGCGAGTTCGCCCGCGACCATGCGCTCGCGCGCCTGCATGATGGCGAGCACCCGCGGCTGCAACGTGAAATCGGCCGGATAGGTGGTGATGGCCTTGCCGAGCGCCCGCAGACGAGCCATGTCCACCGAGGTGCGCACGGGCTCGGCCCAATCGGCGTCCAGGTACGCGCTCCAATCGACGGTGTACTTGTTGCCGATCAACCCGAGCGCCGCCCGAGCCTGGGGCTTGCCTTCATCGAGACCTGTGCGGTACTGATCCATCATCGCGGCCGCCTCGCTCGCGCTCAACAGGCCCTCGGCGACCAGCTTGTCGGTGTATAGCTGCCGTACGGTCGGCTTCTTGCGGATCACCTTGTACATGACGGGTTGCGTCGCCGCCGGCTCGTCGGCCTCGTTGTGCCCATGCCGGCGATAGCAGACCAGGTCGATCACCACGTCCCTGTGAAACTTCACCCGGTACTCGAGGGCGAAGCGCGTGACGAAACACACAGCCTCCGGGTCGTCGGCGTTGACGTGCAGAATGGGGGCCTCCACCATTTTTGCGACGTCCGAGGCATACAGCGTCGAGCGCGTGTCGTGCGGATCACTGGTGGTGAAGCCCACTTGATTGTTGATGATGATGTGCACGGAGCCGCCGGTATAAAACCCCCGAGCTTGCGAAAGCTGCAAGGTCTCCATGATGACGCCCTGCCCGGCAAACGCGGCGTCGCCGTGTATCAGCACCGGCAGCACCTTGTCGCCCTTCGAGTCACCGCGCCGTTCCTGCCGCGCCCGCACCGAGCCTTCGACAACGGGATCCACGACCTCGAGGTGCGAGGGGTTGAAGGCGAGCGCCACGTGCACGTTGCCCGTGGGGGTCTTCAAGTCGGCGGAGAAGCCCTTGTGATACTTTACGTCGCCCGAGCCGCGCAGCTTCTTGAGGTCGTACTGTCCCTCGAACTCGCTGAACAGATCCTTGGGCGATTTGCCGAGGAGATTCACCAGCACGTTGAGACGGCCGCGGTGCGCCATGCCGACGATGGTCTCCTCGATGCCGTCCTTGCCTGCCTCCTGCACCAGCTCATCGAGCAGCGGGATGAGGCTATCGCCGCCCTCCAGCGAGAATCGCTTTTGACCTACGTACTTGGTGTGTAGATAGCGCTCCAGGCCTTCGGCGGCCGTGAGCTGCCAGAGGATGTTCTTCTGCTCGGCAGTGCTGAAGTGGTGCTGCAAGCGCTCCGACTGAAACTGGTCTTGCAGCCAGAGCCGCTCCTCGGTATCCGATATGTGTGCGAACTCGGCACCGATGGTGTCGCAATAGATGAAGTTGAGCGCCGCGAGGATGTCCTTGAGCTTCATGCGCGCAGGGATGGCCGGCGTGCGGCTGCCGGTGACGAACTCCGTGTCCATGTCGCCTGCCGACAGGCCGAAGTAGGCGGGATCGAGAATATAGGGTCTCTCGCGCGGGGAGAGGTTGAGCGGGTCCAGGCGCGCCGCCAGGTGGCCGCGATTCGCATACACCTGAATGAGCCGCGACACCGCCGCCTGCTTCGCGCTCGCCGCGCCGCTGTCCGCCGGAGGCGGCCTGCGGTCGGCGCTGCGCTCGATGGCGACGCGCTCCCCCGCGGCGCGCTCGCGCGTCTCGGTGAGGGCACGCCCGCGCGGCAAGCCTTGCGGCTTCTCGGGCGGGCCGCCGGCTTGCAAGCTCGCAAAGTACCGGGCCCAACCCGGATCGATCGACTTCGGGTCTTCGAGGAAGCGCTGATAGAGCTCCTCGATGAAATCGGCGTTCGCGCCGCTAAAGGCCGTGGTGGCCAGCTGATCGGCTAGAGATGCGGTCATGTTTGGAGAGAAGAAAAAACCTATCTGAATCAGGCGGATGCGGAAGGTAGATAAACTCGCGGATAGGTCGATATTCTAGCCCAATACGCCAGAATATGGAATGCGACCCAGGCCGCGAAATCCGCACGCGGCGAGCCGCTGCGTGAGGGTGCGCTCGCCGATCGCTAGAAGCTGCGCTCCGTGAGCACGCGAAGCATGCCCATCTCGTGACCCACCAGGAAGAGATAGGTCAACAGCACGCCGTAGAGCAGCACTTCCACCCGAACCACGCGCATGAATCGATAGCGCGCGAGAAACACCATCAGCATCACGCAGACGCCGGTCATCGCGATCTTCAGGATGGCGAATGTCCCGATGTCATGGCCCATGACGGCCGCCATGATCGGGTTCGCCTCGATCGCTCCGCCCGACATCAGCGTCACCGTGAGAAATGCGTCCACAACGCTCAAAATCAAGATCCCGACGGACACCGCCCATAGGTGCGCACCGTGCCAATCCGTCGCCTGAAAACGCCCGTCATGCGCGCGCCGCTCCGAGCGCCGGCGCGGCCGAACGCTGCCGTACAAAAACGCCCACCAGATCCGTCGCCGCCGATCGGGCCGTGCGCGCCGCTCGGACCCTCCTCCGACGTGCGACGCGCTAGCGGGGGACCAATCGTCTTGGGTGGGCGGTTGTGACGTCATATCGCCCCACTATCCCGAGATGGACAGGCCTTCGGCAAGCCCGATTCGCCATAATCCGGAGAACGACGGGTCTATTTTTTTAGCACCTAGACGGCGCTCACCATCTGCGCCATGAAATCGGCCACGGACAACGCCGGCAGCGCCGCGCGGTCGGCAAACATTTTCTTGATGGCCTCGGTTTGTTTGGCTGCGAAGTGCGCGGCCACGCTGGCCTCGAATTTCTTGACCAGCACCGGCATGCCTTCGGCGCGGCGCTTGCGATGGCCGATGGGATAGTCCACCTCGATACGCGCGCTCGAGCTGCCGTCCTTGAAGAACACCTGCACGGCATTGCCGATGTAGCGCTTCTCGGGCGCATAGTATTCCTGGGTGAAAGTTGGATTTTCGCGCACTTGCGCCTTTGCACGCAGGGCATCGACGCGCGGATCCTTGGCGACCTCGTCTTCGTAGTCCGCCGCCGTGAGCCTGCCGAAGATCAGCGGGACCGCCACCATGTACTGGATGCAGTGATCGCGATCCGCAGGGTTCGCGAGCGGTCCGGTCTTGTCGATGATGCGCACGCCCGGCTCCTGGGTCTCGATGACCAAGCGCTCGATGTCCGCGAGCCTGTCGCGGATCTGCGGATGCAGAGTCATCGCCGCCTCGACCGCGGTCTGGGCGTGAAACTCCGCCGGATAGGATATCTTGAACAGCACATTCTCCATCACGTAGCTGCCGAAGGGCTGCGGCAGCGTCACGGGTTTGGACTTGAACAGCACGTCCTGGAAACCCCACGTCTTCGCCGAGAGCGCGGACGGATAACCCATCTCCCCCTTCAGCGCGAACAGCGCGTGGCGCACGGCTCGGCTGGTCGCATCGCCGGCTGCCCAGCTCTTGCGCGATCCGGTGTTCGGGGCATGGCGATAGGTGCGCAGCGCGCCGCCGTCGACCCAGGCGTTCGAGACGGCGTTGATGATCTGATCCCGCGTGCCGCCGAGCATGGCCGTGACCACGGCGGTGGACGCGACGCGCACCAGCAGCACGTGGTCGAGCCCCACCCGGTTGAAGCTGTTCTCGAGCGCGAGCACGCCCTGAATCTCATGGGCCTTGATCATGGCCGTGAGCACATCGCGCACGGCGACCGGCTTGCCGCCGCGCGACAGATAGTCGGCGACCGCCAAGATGCCGCCCAGATTGTCCGACGGGTGCCCCCACTCGGCTGCGAGCCAGGTGTCGTTGAAGTCGAGCCAGCGGATCATCGCGCCGATGTTGAATGCGGCATTGATGGGATCCAGCTCATAGGAGGTGCCCGGAACGCGCGCCCCGCCCTTCAGCGTGGCGCCCGGCACCACGGGACCCAGCAGCTTGGTGCAAGCGGGGTACTTGAGCGCCTGGAATCCGCAGGCGAGCGTATCCATGAGGCAATAGCCCGCGGTCTCGTAGGCGAGATCGCTCTCGATCGCGAAGGACAGGGCGTAATCCGCGATGGCGGCGAGTAGTGGATCGGGCGCGGGACGTTCTGCGGACTTGATATCGTGTGACATGCCTGGTCTTCGGTTTGTGCGTGCAAGTTTGTGCGTGCGGCCGGCGCGCTCTCGAGCTCAGCGCCGCTCGGCGAGAGGGACGAACGCGAGGTTTTCCGGCCCCGTGTAATTCGCGCTCGGACGGATGATCTTGCCGTCGATGCGCTGCTCGATGATGTGCGCGGCCCAGCCCGACGTGCGGCTGATGACGAACAGGGGCGTGAACATCGCCGTCGGCACCCCCATGAGATGATAAGACACGGCCGAGAACCAATCGAGATTCGGAAACATGTTCTTGGCCGCCTTCATCACGGTCTCGATGCGCTCCGCCACGTCGAAGTTCTTGGTGTCGTTGGCCTCCTTTGCGAGATTGCGCGACACCTCTTTGATCACTTCATTGCGGGGATCGGAAATCGTGTAGACGGGATGGCCGAAGCCGATGATCACCTCTTTCGCCGCCACCCGCCGCTTGATGTCCTCCTCGGCCTCATCGGATGATGCGTAGCGGCTTTGAATCTCGAAGGCCACCTCGTTCGCGCCGCCATGCTTGGGTCCGCGCAGCGCCCCGATGGCGCCGGTGATGCACGAGTAAATATCCGACCCGGTACCCGCGATCACGCGGGCCGTGAACGTCGAGGCATTGAACTCGTGCTCTGCGTACAGATTGAGCGAGGTATGCATGGCGCGCACCCAGTTGGCCGGCGGCTTCTTGCCGTGCAAGAGGTGCACGAAGTGAGCGCCGATGGAATCATCGTCGGTCTGCACCTCGATGCGCCGGCCATGCACGGCGTAGTGATGCCAGTAGCAAAGCATCGAGCCCAGGCTCGCGAGCAGCCGGTCCGCGATGTCGCGCGCGCCCTCGACCGGGTGCCCGGCGCTTTCCGGCTCGAGGCAGCCGAGCACCGACACGCCCGTGCGCAGCACATCCATCGGATGGCTCGAAGCCGGGAGCTGCTCGAGCGCCGTCAGCACTCCAGCCGGCACGCCCCGCAGACCTTTGAGCTTCGCCTTGTAGGCGGTGAGCTCGGCGCGGTTCGGGAGCTTCTCGTGCACCAAGAGATAGGCGATCTCCTCGAATTCGCAGGTGGTTGCGATGTCGAGGATGTCATAGCCGCGATAATGGAGGTCATTGCCCGTCGTGCCCACGGTGCAAAGCGCCGTGTTGCCCGCGGTAACACCCGACAAGGCCACGGATTTCTTCGGCTTGAATCCGGCTGCCTGCGATTCGCTCATTTCTCTTTACCCCCGGCAAACAATTCGTCCAGCTTGGCCTCATACGCGTGATAGTCGAGATACTTGTACAGATCGGCCCGCGTTTGCATTCGATCCACGACGTTCTTCTGAGTTCCGTCGCGGCGGATCGCCTCGTACACCGCGAGCGCCGCTGCGTTCATGGCTCGATAGGCCGAGCAGCAATACAAGACGATATCCACCCCGACCGAGGCAAGCTCGTCGCGGGTGAAGAGCGGCGTCTGGCCGAACTCCGTGATGTTGGCGAGGATCGGCACCCTGACCGCATCCTTGAAACGGCGGTACATGGCGAGCTCCGTCATCGCCTCGGGAAAGATCATGTCGGCTCCCGCCTCGACGCACGCGACCGCGCGCTCGAGCGCCGCATCGATCCCCTCGACCGCGAGCGCATCGGTGCGCGCCATGATCACGAAGCTCGGATCCGTGCGGGCATCCACTGCGCTCTTGATGCGATCCACCATCTCCTGCTTGGACACGACCTCCTTGCCCGGGCGATGGCCGCAGCGCTTCGCTTGCACCTGATCCTCGATGTGCAGCCCGGCGGCGCCGAACTTGATGAACGACTTGACGGTGCGCGCGATATTGAAGGCCCCGCCCCAGCCCGTATCGGCATCCACCAGCAGCGGCAAGTCGCAGGCATCGGTAATGCGGCGGATGTCGGTGAGCACATCGTCCATGGTGCTCACCCCAAGGTCCGGCACTCCCAGGGAATTCGCGGCGACGCCGCCGCCGGAAAGATAGAGCGCCTTGAATCCGACTGCAGCCGCCATGCGCGCGCTATAGGCCGTGATCGCTCCCACCGCCTGCAGCGGCCGCTCCGCGCGTACCGCCGCGCGCAATCGCGCTCCGGGCGAAGGGGGGGAAGCCGATGTATCAACTGTCGCCATACTGAATCTTCCTGGAAGCTGAAACTATAGTGGTTTCGGCATGCGCGCCGGATGACAAAATCACTCAATCGCCTTGAGCGAAATTGCAACACGCGGAGCGCTCGCCGGTGGGAAGGGCCCGATCAGCTCTGCAGCCCCCGCCGGAATACACCGGGCGATGCGCCCGTCCATTTGTGAAAGGCGCGATGGAAGGCGCTGCGCTCGGAAAATCCCAGCTCCAAAGCGATCTCCATGACGCTGCGGTCGGAATGACTCAAGTAGCGGATGGCAAGATCGCGGCGCAGCTGATCCTTGATGCCCTGATACGAAGCGCCCTCCTCGTGCAGGCGCCTGCGCAAGGTCGCCGCCGTCATCTTGAGCTCCGCCGCGAGCGTCTCGAAGTCGGGCACCTCTCCCGGCAAGAGCTCGCGCAGCCGCCTGCGGATGCGCGCGCTCACACTGCTGTCGTTCTTGTATTTCGTCACGATGTTCTCGGGCGCGGTGCGCAGAAACTCCTTCACGGTCCGCCCATCCTGCACGATGGGCAAGTCGAGGTAGGCCGCATCGAAGGCGATGGTGGTGAGCGGCCGGTCGAAGCGCAGATCGTCGCAGAACATGAGCCGATACTCGCCGCTGTGCGCGGGAGCGGGATAGGCAAACTCGGCAGCCAGAATCGGAATGCGCCGGCGCACGAGCCAGCACGCGACCCCGTGCAAGAGCAGCAGCAGCACTTCGTGTCCAAAGGTGCGGCAGGGCGGACCCGACTGGCGCGCCTTGAGGACGATCCGCGCCTCCCGTCCCTCGCGCACCAGGGTTCCGGCGATATCGTCGAGGATCAGTCCGTAAAAGCGCAGGCTCCGCTCCAGGGCATGGCCCAGGCTCTTACAGCCCAGCACCGAGTGACATAGCATGGCGAAACTGCCCGCCTTCATGCGCCGCGAGTCCTGGCCGAAGAACTCATCGTCCAGCGTCAAGGCGATCTGGCGCCACAACCTGCCATAATGCTCTGCCGATATCCGGGCTTGCGGTATGTCAAGTAGCGCCGGCGACAAGCCCACTTGCGCGAGCAGACGCTCCACATCGAGGTTGCGCTCCCGCACCGCCTGCAGGGCAGCGGCCACGAAGCAGACGGATACCGTCCCGGGCTCCCGGCGCTGGATATCCCGAGACACTGATGGGTTTGATTGTTGAGTGGTCGGAATCCGCATAAACTGTTGGGTCTAGTTTACGCGATGCGGACATCCCAAGGGGAACTCTCATGACCGGCAAACCAGCGCTTGTGCCCGACGAGGCGGCGACCGTCAAAATGCTGCTTGACGGCAAGTTGATCGATTCACAGACCGACGAATGGCACGACGTCGTGAACCCGGCGACGCAGCAAGTGCTCGCGCAAGTGCCGTTCTCGACCGACGCCGAGATCGAGGCCGCCGTGACCTCGGCCAAAAATGCGTTCAAGACCTGGAGGAACACGCCGATCGCGGCCCGCGCCCGCATTATGCTCAAGCTCCAGGCGCTGGTACGCGAGCATATGAGCCGGATCGCGCGCACGCTGAGCGCGGAACAGGGCAAGACGCTCGCCGACGCCGAGGGCGATGTGTTCCGCGGGCTCGAGGTGGTGGAGCATGCGTGCTCGATCGGCTCGCTGCAGCTCGGCGAATTCGCGGAGAACGTCGCGGGCGGGGTCGATACCTATACCCTTCGCCAGCCGATCGGCGTGGTGGTCGGTATTTCGCCGTTCAACTTTCCGGCCATGATCCCGCTGTGGATGTTTCCCATGGCCATAGTCTGCGGCAACACCTTCGTGCTGAAGCCGTCCGAGCAGGACCCGATGACGCCCATGCTGCTGGCGGAGCTCGTCCTCGAGGCAGGCGTGCCGCCCGGGGTGCTGAACATCGTTCACGGCGGCAAGCGCGCCGTCGATGCCCTCTGCTCGCATCCCGACGTGGCCGCCGTTTCCTTCGTGGGATCGACCGCGGTGGGCACGCACGTCTACAACCTCGCCTCTCAGCACGGCAAGCGTGTGCAATGCATGATGGGTGCAAAGAATCACGCCGTGGTGATGCCCGACGCTAGCAAGGAACAGAGCTTGAACGCCGTCGTCGGAGCGACCTTCGGCGCAGCCGGGCAGCGCTGCATGGCCACCTCGGTCACGGTGCTCGTCGGCGAGGCCAACAAATGGATTCCCGACATCGTGGTCAAGGCGAAGTCGCTCAAGGTCAGCGCCGGTACCGAGAAAGGCGCGGATCTCGGACCGGTGATCTCCAAGAGCGCGAAGAACCGCATCCTCGGGCTCATCGACGACGGCGTTCAGGAAGGCGCAAAGCTCGAGCTGGACGGCCGGGGCCTGAAGGTCGCGGGCTACGAGAACGGCAACTTCATCGGCCCGACCGTGTTTTCCGGCGTCAAGCCGGGAATGAAGATCTACACTACCGAAATCTTCGGACCGGTGATGACCATCGTGAGTGTCGACAGCCTCGATGAGGCGATCAAGCTCGTCAACGACAATCCCTTCGGCAACGGTACCGGCATCTTCACCCAAAGCGGCGCCGCCGCACGCAAGTTCCAGTCCGAAATCGACGTCGGCCAGGTGGGCATCAACGTGCCCATTCCCGTGCCGGTCCCGTTCTTCAGCTTCACCGGCTCGCGCGGCTCGAAGCTCGGCGATCTCGGGCCCTACGGCAAGCAAGCGGTGCAGTTCTACACCCAGACGAAGACCATCACCTCGCGCTGGTTCGACGATGCCGTGGTCTCCGGGGGAGTGAACACGACCATCAGCCTAAAATGAGGTTTGAGCAAACGCTGGCCGTCGTCACCGGCGGAGCCTCCGGGCTTGGGCGCGCCGTGGTGGAGCACATCGTCGCGCGCGGCGGCCGAGCCGCGATTTTGGATCTGCAGGAGGAGGCCGGTGAGGCGGTGGCGCGGGAGATCGGCGCAACCTTCCACCGTTGCGACGTGGGAGTCGAGGCGCAAGTGCAAAGCGCCGTGACGGCCGCGCACCAGGCCCTGAAGGGGCTCAATCTACTGGTCAACTGCGCCGGTATCGTGGGCTCAGGGAAACTTCTCGGCAAGACGGGCCCGATGTCGGGCGAGTTCTTCGAGAAGGTGGTGCGGGTCAATTTGATCGGCACTCTGCTCTGCGACAAGACCGCCGCCGCTCTCATGCGCGAGAACGCGCCCAACGCAGACGGCGAGCGCGGGGTGTTGATTCACACCGCCTCGGTCGCGGCTTTCGAGGGCCAGATCGGACAGGTCGCTTACTCGGCCACCAAGGCGGGCATCGTCGGGATGACGCTGCCCATTGCCCGGGAGCTGGCGGCCTTCGGCATACGCTGTGTGTCCATTGCTCCCGGAATCTTCATGACGCCGATGCTGGCGGGCCTGTCCCAGGAAGTGCAGGCCTCCCTGGGCGCGCAGGTTCCGTTTCCCGCGCGGCTCGGCAAGCCCGAGGAATTTGCACGGCTGGTGCAATCCATCGTGGAAATTCCGACGCTCAACGGCGAAGTGATCCGCCTGGACGGCGCCATTCGCATGCAGCCGCGCTGAGCGGATTCGCCATTCGGCGCGACGCGACGCCGGCGGCTCCTAGGCCTCGCTAATCCGCGCACAATAACAAGACGATCGCATCAGTTTCAGTGCTTGACGCACGCCGGTCGCGAGGCGCCATATATAGCTGAGGAAAAAACTGCTTCAGCAAGGCGCGCCGTCCAAAGAGGGCCCTGGCCTGCGGTCGAGCGCGGGGCTATCCGCTACTCCCGGTCATCGACTCGTCCAGGTTTCCCCTGCGTTCACCCCCGGTACGGTAGCAATTTTTTTCAGCCACCAAGCCGTCGAGAACCCTGGCGCGCCACCCGCTATGCGGCGCTCGCGGGCGCTTGGCGCGCGGCCCACCTCCGCACCACCGAGTGAATGGCGGTCAAGCCGTCGGTGAGCGCTGCCGGCCCCGGCTGCAGGATCAGGGGTGACTTGATTTCGTGGAGCTCGCCGTCGCGTACCGCCGGAATACTCTCCCAGCCCGGCCGCGAAGCAACGCGTTCGGGACGAAAGCGCTTGCCGCACCAGGAGCCTAAGATGATCTGCGGCGCACGCCGCACCACCTCTTCGGCATCCGCGAGAATGCGGTCCTTGCCGAGGGGGCAGAGCGCCCGCTCCGGAAAAATGTCTTCGCCGCCCGCGATCGCGACCAGCTCGCTCACCCAGCGAATGCCCGTGATCAACGGCTCATCCCACTCCTCGAAATACACCCGCGGCCGGCAACCGAGCGCAGCGGCCTCGGCGCGCACCTCCTCGATGCGCCGCTCGAGCTCGAGCGCGTAGCGCTCGGCGCGTTCGGCAGCGCCGACCAGCGCGCCCAAGCGGCGTACATAACCGAGGATTCCCGCCACCGAGCGGTGATTGCTGATCCACACTTCGATGCCGGCCTTGATGAGCGAGCGGGCAATGTCCGCCTGCATGTCGGAAAATCCGATCACGAAGTCGGGCTCGAGCTCGAGGATCCGGTCCACCTTGGCGCTGATGAAAGCCGATACCTTGGGCTTCTCGCGCCGGGCGCGCGCGGGCCGCACCGTGAATCCGGAAATGCCGACGATGCGCCGCTCCTCGCCGAGGGCGTAGAGCACCTCCGTGGGCTCCTCGGTGAGGCAGACGATGCGCTGGGGCGTGCTGCGATCCACGGCGGATGATCGAGGCGGCGGCAGGCGCCGCTAAAGCACGCCCTCGGCGAGAACCGCGGCCGACCCCTCGATGATCGCATGCGCAAGCGCGGGTGCCTGCGGCAGCACGTGATCGGCGTAGAAGCGCGCCGTATCGATCTTGGCTCGATAGAAGTCGGCACTCATTGCGCCTTGCGCCGGAGGAGCGGCGAGGCGGTCCCGCGCCACCATCGCAGAGCGCAGCAGCTGCCAGCCTGCCGCGACCACGCCGAAGAGCTCGAGCAACGGCACGGCGCCGGCTGAAACGCCGCGCAGGTCCTTGCCGTAGCCCGCGACCACGTATCGAACCGCGGACTCGAGCGCGTCGACGGCACCCGAGAACACGCGCCCCGCCCCGCCGAGGCTCGGCTCCTTGGCGAGCGCCGCCTCGAGCTTGCGCATGTCCGCGATGAGGCTCTCGGCCGTGCGGCCGCCGTCGCGCCCGAGCTTGCGGCCGACGAGATCGTTGGCCTGGATGCCCGTCGTTCCTTCATAGATCGGCGTGATGCGCGAATCCCGATACAGCTGTGCGACGCCCGTCTCCTCGATGAACCCCATCCCGCCGTGAACCTGGATCGCCAGCGAGGTGAGGGCGACGGAATTCTCGGTGCACCAGCCCTTGACGACCGGGATCATCAGATCCGCGAACGCCTGGTGGCGGGCGCGTTCTTGTGCCTCCGGGTGCACGCGCGCCGCATCGAGCGACACCGCCGCTACGCTCGCGAGAGCACGCATGGCTTCGGTCTTGGATTTGATCAGCATGAGCATGCGGCGGATGTCCGGATGCCGAGCGATCGGTACGCGTCCCTTCTCCCCGGGCTCTGTGCCCTGGATGCGCTCGTTTGCAAAGGCTAGGGCGCTCTGAAACGCCCGCTCCGACAGCCCGATGCCCTCGAGCCCCACGGCGAAGCGCGCAGCGTTCATCATGATGAACATGTATTCGAGACCGCGATTCTCCTCGCCGATGAGCTCGCCCACGGCGCCGCCCTTAAGGCCGTACGCGAGCACGCAGGTGGGGCTCGCGTGAATACCGAGCTTGTGCTCGACCGAGAGGCAGCGCACGTCGTTGCGCTCGCCGAGCGAGCCGTCGGGATTCACGAGGAACTTCGGAACCACGAACAGCGACATGCCCTTCACGCCCTCGGGCGCCCCGGGAACGCGGGCGAGCACCATGTGGACGATGTTCTCCGTGAGATCGTGCTCGCCGTACGTGATGAAAATCTTTTGCCCCTCGATCTTGTAGCGCCCGCCGCCGATCGGCTCCGCCCGGGTGCGCACCGCCGCGAGATCCGACCCGGCCTGAGGCTCGGTGAGATTCATGGTGCCGGTCCATTCGCCGGACACCATTTTCGGCAGATAGGTCTCCTTCAGCCGCTGCGACCCCTTCAGGTCGATGGCCTCGATCGCGCCGCGAGTGAGCATCGGGCACAGGGTGAAGGCCATGTTGGCGCCGTTCCACATTTCCTCGACCAGCGCCGAAAGGGTGCGCGGCAAGTTCTGTCCGCCGAACTCGCGCGGACAGGCGAGCGCGCTCCAGCCGCCCTCCACGAATTGCTCGTAAGCCTGCTTCCAGCCGGTGGCGGTGCTGACCTCGGTATCCTTCCAGCGCACGCCTTCGCGGTCACCGACCCGATTGAGCGGCGAGAGCACCCCGCCGGCAAACTTGGCCGCCTCCTCGAGCACCGCCTCGCCCAGCTCGAGCGTCGCATCCTCGAAACCAGGCAACCGCGCAATGAGCGCGTGATCGACCAGCTCGCGCAGTACGAACTGCATATCCGCCAACGGCGCCTGATATTCTCGCATGTAACAGCCTCTCGCTTGACCAATCAGTAACTGTAGAAACCCTTTCCGCTCTTGCGGCCGAGCATGCCGGCCGAGACCATTTCCCGCAGCAGCGGCGCCGGGCGGTATTTCGGATCGCCGAAGTCCCGCTGGAACACCTCCATGACGGAGAGCAGGGTGTCGAGCCCCACCAGGTCCGCGAGCGCGAGCGGACCGATCGGGTGACTGCAGCCGAGCCTCATGCCTTCGTCGATTTCCGCGGCGCTCGCGACCCCCTCCTGGAGCACGAAAATCGCCTCGTTGATCATCGGCACCAGCACCCGGTTGACCGCGAAGCCGGGGGAGTTCTTGACGTTGATCGCGCTCTTGCCGATGCGCCGGATGAAATCGGCGGCGGCGGCCTGCGTCGCATCGCTCGTCAGGAGACCTCGGATCAGCTCGACGAGCGCCATGACGGGCACCGGATTGAAGAAATGCATGCCGATGAGCCGTTCGGGATGCGACATGCCCGCCGCGAGCGCCGTGATCGAGATCGACGAGGTATTCGTCGCGAGCACCGCCTGAGGGGCGATGATCTCGCCGGCTTGCTTCATGATCCGCCGCTTGATGTCGAGGTTCTCGGTGGCGGCCTCGATCACGAGATCCGCCCGGGCGAGATCCGCGTACTCCGTCGTGCCGCGAATGCGCGCAACGATGGCGGCTGCATCCTGCGCGGACAACTTCTCTTTCTTCACCAGCCGATCCAGGCTCGTGCCGATGGCCGCGATTCCGCGATCGACCGCGGGCTGCGCGACGTCCACCATGATCACGGCAAGCCCCGCCGCGGCGCTCACCTGGGCGATGCCGTTGCCCATGGTTCCCGCGCCGATCACTCCGACCGTCGATATCTGCATGTGTGCGCTCCGATTGATGAAAACGGCTACATGTTGCGCCGGTAGCGGCCGCCCACCTCGTACAAGGTGCGCGTGATCTGCCCGAGCGAGCAGCTCCGGACCGCGTCCATCAGCACATCGAACGTGTTGCCGTTCTCGATCACGGTGCGCTTCAGCCGCTCGAGCACGGCCGGCGCGTCGCCCGCGTTTCGGGCCTGAAAATCGCGCAAGCGCTCGAGCTGCGACTGCTTCTCCGCATCGCTCGAGCGCGCGAGCTCGATGCTCTCGGGCACGGTATCGCCGTGCGGGTTGCGGAACGTGTTCACGCCGATGATGGGATACGAGCCGTCGTGCTTCTTGTGCTCATAAAACAGCGACTCGTCCTGAATCTTGCCCCGCTGATAGCCGGTCTCCATGGCGCCCAGCACTCCGCCACGCGCCGCGATGGCATCGAATTCCTTCAGCACGGCCTCCTCCACCAGATCGGTCAGCTCGTCGATGATGAAGCTGCCCTGGTTCGGGTTCTCATTGCGTGCGAGGCCCCACTCGCGATTGATGATGAGCTGGATCGCCATGGCGCGGCGCACGCTCTCCTCGGTCGGGGTGGTGATCGCCTCGTCGTAGGCGTTGGTGTGCAGGCTGTTGCAGTTGTCGTATATGGCGCACAGCGCCTGCAGGGTCGTGCGGATGTCGTTGAAGGCCATCTCCTGGGCGTGCAGGGACCGGCCCGACGTCTGCACATGATACTTGAGCTTCTGGCTGCGCTCGCTCGCGCCGTAGCGGTTTTTCATCGCCACCGCCCAGATGCGCCGCGCGACGCGCCCGATCACCGAATACTCGGGATCCATGCCGTTCGAGAAGAAGAACGACAGGCTCGAGGCGAAGTCATCGACGTGCATGCCGCGGGCGAGATACGACTCGACGTAGGTGAAGCCGTTCGCGAGCGTGAAGGCGAGCTGGGAAATCGGATTCGCGCCGGCCTCGGCAATGTGATATCCGGAGATCGACACCGAATAGAAGTTCTGCATCTTGTGGTGCACGAAGTA
>Ga0302326_10000374_pt1 | contig 127410 bp, 105 predicted proteins | sample Palsa_T0_3_FD_202264 | JGI IMG/M metagenome (GOLD analysis project Ga0302326, IMG submission 202264) | Peat permafrost microbial communities from Stordalen Mire near Abisko, Sweden - Palsa_T0_3 | ecosystem: Environmental > Terrestrial > Soil > Palsa > Peat permafrost | place: Sweden: Abisko... | reverse complement strand
CTTTAAACAGGGCGCGAGTGCGCCCTTGGGGGCCATCGGGGGGCACGCCGCCCCGATCTTTAAACAGGGCGCGAGTGCGCCCTTGGGGGGCCATCGGGGGCACGCCGCCCCGATCTTAAAGGAACGCCAGTCTCGACTCGCTACGTTACACCGGGGATATGCGCATTACGCTTCCAATTTCGCTCATGGTGCTCTGCGCATTCGCCGTACCCGCCGTTACCGGCGCCCAGGCCGCGCTTCCCGTTCCACCTGCTGCTTCGGCTGACGCTGCCTCGGCGCCGACGCCGAGCCCGGCGCCGAGTATCTCCCCGGGCGCTGAAAGTCCATTGTCGGCCAAGGACGCGGGGACGATCGATGGCCACGTGTCCGGCATCGATTACAAGAGCGGGAAGATGACGGTCGATGTCGTCGAGGGCGGCGCCAAGAAATCGTACGACGTTCTGGTGGTGCCCGGCACCACGATCCAGGGCCACAAAGATTTTCACACGATCGCCGACCTCAAGAAAGGTGCCCACGTGCAGGTCCTCATGAGCCGGCACGGGACGACGAACACGGCGCAAATCATTCGCCTCCTGTAGTGGCCACGGGAAGCCCGTCTCGCTCGATTCGTCTCCGGCTTGCGGGCATAGGGCGCTCGTTTCCAAACGGCCACGCGCCGTTCTTCGCGCTGCACGATATCTCGCTCGAGGTGGCCGAACGCGAATGTCTTGTGGTGCTCGGACCCTCCGGATCGGGGAAGACGACGCTGCTGCGCATCGTCGCGGGGCTCGAGCGTCCGCAATCCGGCCGCGTGTATTTTGACGAACGCGACGTTACGCCGGAACCTGCCGAGCGACGTCGCGCGGGCTTCGTGTTCGCCGAGGACGCCCTCTTTCCGCATATGTCCGCCTACGACAATATCGCGTATGGCGTTCCACGCTCGGAACGCGAGCGCGTTCGGGCGGCCGCCGAGCGGATGCGCGTCGAGCCGTTTCTCGAGCGGCGCGTTGAGGGTCTCTCGGGCGGCGAGCGTCAGCGGGTGGCGCTGGCGCGGGCGCTCGCCTCGCAGCCCGCGATTCTTTTGCTCGACGAGCCGCTCGCGCGCTTAGATGCGCCGTTGCGGCTGGCCCTGCGGCTGGAATTAATGACGATTTTGCGCACGGGCGGTTATACGTCGCTGCTCGTTACGCACGATCAGAGCGAAGCAATGGCGCTCGGCGACAGGATTGCGATCATGCACGAAGGCCGCATCGAACAGATCGGTTCGCCACGCGATCTCTACGAGCGGCCCATCAACGTCTTCGTGGCCGGTTTCGTCGGTGCACCGGCGATGTCGCTGGTCGCTGCCGCCGCGCTCGCGCCGCCGGCCGTTGGCGAGGCGACGACGATCGGACTGCGTGCCGATGCAGTCTACCTCGATGCCGCAGGCGAAGTAGCCGGCCGCGTCGATGCCGTTGAAGATTTGGGTGCGGAGGCTTTTGCCTATGTCGAGACGCCGGCGGGCCGCCTCGTGGCAAACGTCACGGGGGACTTGCCGATTGTGGGAGCGCGCATCCGTCTGCGCATCGACCGCGCGAAGATGCACGCGTTCGATGCAGCGGGCCGCCGCATCGAGGCTCCCGGACATGTCTGAATTGCACACGCTGGCGGGCGCAGTGCTCTGCGTCGGCGTGCCGGGTCCGACCCTCGCCGGCCGCGAGCGAGCAATGCTCGAGGAGATGAAGCCGGGTGCGGTCGTTCTCTTCGCGCGCAACATCTCGACGCTCGGCGAGACGCGACGGCTCGTGGAGGAGATTCGCGTTGCCGCCGGCGGCGACGATCCGGCGCTGGTCTGCGTGGACCAAGAAGGCGGTCGCGTGCTGCGGCTCCGCTTCGCGCAGCACGCAATGCCCTCGATGCTCGCGCTCGGCGCGACTGCCGACCCGGACCTGGCGGAACGCGCCGGCGCGCGACTTGCAAACGAACTGCGTTCGATCGGCGCAAACGTGGATTTCGCGCCGGTGCTCGACATCGCAAATGCATCCGGAACCTCCGTGGTGGGAACGCGTTCGTTCGGGGCGGATCCTGGGCTCGTCGCGCAACTCGGCGCGGCATTCGTTCGCGGCATGCAAGCTGCCGGCGTGGTCGCAACCGTCAAACATTTTCCCGGGCACGGCGCAACGGAACTCGATTCGCATCTCGCGCTGCCGGCCTCGACGGTCGACGCCGTCACCCTTCGCGCTCGCGAACTCGTTCCGTTCGCCGCTGCGTTTCGTGCCGGCGCACGCGCCGTGATGACGGCGCACATCGTCGTGCCCGCGCTCGATGCGCAGCGTCCGGCTACCCTTTCGCCCCGTATCTTGCAAACGCTGCTGCGCGACGAGCTTGGATTCGAGGGCGTGTGCTTCACGGATTGTCTCGAAATGCAAGCGATTGCGGGCCACGCCGGCACCGCGGCAGGGGCCGTTGCGGCGCTGGGAGCGGGTGCCGACATCGCGCTCATCAGTCACGATCTCGATCTCGCAGTGACGGCACGCGACGCGATTGCGGCCGCAGTCGATGCGGGAGCGTTGCCGCTCGCACGCCTGCGCGAAGCCGCGCGGCGCGCCGGCAGTCTGCGCGCGTGGGCGGCTTCCGCAGCGCGCGCCGTCGATTTTTCCGAAGACGAACTCCCACGCGAAATCGCGCGGCGCGCCATCCTCGGAAATGCCGGCGGCGCGCGCTTGCGCGGCGACGTGCCCGTAACGGTGATTTCATTTGAAGGTGACGCTTCAGACGGCATCGCCGCCGGCGCTGCGGAACGTCCGTCGCTGAGCCTCGCGCTGCGGCGGCGACGTATGAAAAGCGAGCTGATGCGAGTGCCGCTCGACCCGAGCGACGAGATGATCGAAAGTTTGATCGAGATCGTGCGCGCGCAGGGCGAGCGTCAATTCGTCGTTCTCGCACGCAGGGCGCATCGCTTCGCCGCACAGCGTCGCGCGCTTGCCGCGCTGTTCGCGCTCGTACCCCGGGCAATCGCGGTCTCCGTGCTCGAGCCATTCGACCTCGAATTCCTTGCGGGCGCCGGCGTTGCGCTTCGCACGCACGGTGATGAAGAGATCGATATCGCGGCGTTGGCCGACCTCCTGGCGGGATCGGCGCCGGCGGCGTGACCGCTGCCGGCATCGTCGCTTCGAAAATCGGCGAGCGCTACACGGGAGCGGTGTTGCGGATCGAACGAGCGGGGCGCGTCGTCTGCGAACGTGCCTTCGGGCTGCTTGCGGAAGGCGCGCGCGAAGGCGCCGTTACGGTGCGCTCGCACTTCGATCTTGCGTCGCTGACCAAAGTTTTCGTTGCGACCAGCGGCCTCGAAGCCGTACTGCGAGGAGACTTGGGGCTCGACGATTCGCTCGCGCGCGTTCTTCCCGAGTGGCGCGGTAGCGCGCACGAGCCGATCTCGCTGCGCATGCTGCTCGCCCACACGGCCGGTTTGCAATCGGGCGCGGATTACCGGACGCTGTTCTCGGAATCGGTCGAAGGGTACGCACTCGCGCGGCCGCTCGTGGGGACGCCGGGCGCAGGTGTCGTGTATAGCGACCTCGGCTTCATCGTGCTCGGCATCGTACTGGCGCGAGTCCGTAGCTCGTCGCTTGCCGCGGTCGTCCGGGAAACGTCGGCGAGGCTAGGCCTGGAAGGCACGGCGTACCGCCCGCGCAACGAGGATCCACAGGCCATTCCCGCGACCGAATGCGACGGATGGCGCGGCCGCGTGCGCGGCGCGGTGCACGATGAAAAGGCGTATCTGATGAACGGTGTTTCCGGCCACGCGGGGTTATTCGGTACCGCGCGCGACGTGGCGGTGCTTGCGGAGTGCTATCTCGGGGCGATCCGCAGGCGCCGGCACGACGCGTTTTCACAGACGCTCGCGCGCGAAGCCGTTGAAGAACACGGCGCGGATCCCGTGCTGCGGCGAGGTCTGGGATGGGCGCTCAAGACGAGCGACGAGAATTCGTGCGGTGCTGCGATGTCGCGTGCCACGTTCGGGCACACCGGCTTTACGGGAACGTGCGTGTGGGCCGATCCGGAGCGCGATCTCTCCGTCGTCCTGCTTACGAATGCGGTCTACTACGGGCGCCACGACCTGCGCGACGTTCGCGCGGCAGTCTGCGATGCGGCCGTGCGGGAGTTCGCCTAATGCGCGCGCTCGGCTTGATGTCGGGCACCTCGCTCGACGGTATCGATGCGGCCCTCGTCGACGTGCGGCCGAACGCGACCGGCTATGCGCTCGACCTCGTTCGTTTCGTCTGCGAACCGTTCAGCGCGGAGGTGCGGGCGCGGCTGCGCGCCGCACTTCCTCCGTACCAGGCGGTTCCAGCGGAAATCGCGGCGCTCGATGCTCTGTTGGGCGAAGCGTTCGCGACGGCCGCGACGCGCGCCGCAACGGGCAGTGCCGTCGACTTCATCGCGAGCCACGGGCTCACGCTCTTTCACCGCGGCGAAGCGTCGCTGACGATGCAGATCGGCGATCCGTATCGGCTGCGCGATGCGCTCGCAGCGAGCGTCGTCTTCGATTTTCGGCGGGCCGACTGCGCGCTCGGCGGCAATGGTGCGCCGCTCGTGCCGTACGTCGACGCTCTGCTGTTCTCTTCGACCGAGGAAGATGTCGTCGCGCTCAATCTTGGCGGGATCGCGAACGTGACGGTGCTCGAACGAGGTGCGCCGATGGAACGCGCGACGGCCTGGGATACGGGTCCGGGTAACATGCTGATCGATGCGTTCGTCGGCGCGCGTACGGGCGGCGCCGAATCCTTCGATCGCGGCGGCGCCTATGCGTTGCGCGGACGTATCCATGAAGCGGTCGTCGCGGACGTGATCGCGCGCGAAGCGTTTTATCTCGCGCTGCCGCCGCCCAAATCGACGGGACGCGAGCGGTTCGGCGCGATGCTGCTCGACGCGCACGCGGAATTGTTCGCGCCGCTCTCGCTCGAAGATGGATGCGCCACCCTCGCAGCGCTCACCGTTGCGACGATCTGCGATAGCTTATCGGCGTACGGGCCCGCCCGGGCGCGCGTGATTGCGAGCGGCGGCGGCACGCAGAACGCGGCCTTGATGGTGATGCTGCGCGAGCGTCTCGAGCGCGCCGGCAGCTCGCTGCACGTAAGCGATGCGTATGGAATCGCAAGCGACGCCAAGGAAGCGATCGCCTTTGCCGTGCTCGGTTACGAGACGCTGCGCGGGCGGCCGGCGAGTCTGCCCGGGGCTACGGGCGCGAGCAAGCCTGCGCTGCTCGGAGCGGTCGCGCCGTTCGCGCTCGAAGCGCTGCTGGCAAAGATACGCGCCGAATGCACGGCGAACGAACGGGAATGAGCGATGCAATAGCAGTCGGTGTCGATGCCGGAGGGACGGCTACCGTGGCGGCGCTCTCGCGCGGCGGCCGGTACGAAACGAGCGCGACTGCCGGGCCGGCCAATGCGAGTTCGCGGGGCAACGCGGCGGCGGCGCTCGAAATTACGACGGCGGTGCGGACGATCGCAGCCGGCAACAATGTGCACGCGCTCTATGTGGCCGCCGCCGGGGCCGGACGCAGCGATGCACGCGCGGCACTGCTGGCGTCGCTGCGTGAGAACTTCCCCGCAACGCCGCATGTGGTCGTCGAGGACGATACTCGCGTTGCATTGCGCGCCGGGCTTCCCGAGGGCCCCGGCATCGTCCTCATCGCGGGGACGGGGAGCGTCGCGTACGCGGAACACGGGGAGCGCACTGCGCGCGTCGGCGGAGCGGGCTATTTGCTGGGTGACGAAGGCTCGGCTTTCGCGATCGGCCTAGCCGCGCTCAAGCTGCTGGCGCGCGTTTACGACGGGCGCGCGGTGGCCGACGAGACGACCGATCTTGCCGCGCGTGCTCTCGATGCGCCCGATCGCGACGCGCTGCTCGGGGCGCTATACGGCCGTCCGCTCGAGGTTGCATCCGTCGCTGCGCTCGCGCCGAGCATCGTTGCGTTCGCCGGAAAAGGGAACCGTGTATCGACGAAGATCGTGCAGACGGCCGCGCTCGAGCTCGGCGATCTGGTGCGCGCGGCCGCTAAAGCCGCGGGTCTCTTCGAAGCCTCTCCGGCGGTCGTCTTCGCGGGCGGGCTGTTGCGCGAAAATTCGCTGCTCTCGTTCTTGCTGGAAACGCGGATCACAAACGAGATTTCAGGCGCTGCGGTCCTGCGCGTTCGCGATGAGCCGGCGCGGGCCGCGCTGCGCTTCGCCGAAGCGCTCCTATGAGCGGCATTGCCGCAACGGAAGGCGAGAATCCGCGCACTCGCGGCCTCGATCTCATGGAAGTCGAGCCGCTGGTGGCGCTGCTTGCACGCGAACAGCGGGCAGCGGTTGAAGCCGTCGAGCGCGCGACGCCCGCGATTGCCGCCGCGGTGCGCGCGATCGTCGAGCGTTTGCAGAACGGTGGAACGCTGCATTACTTTGGTGCCGGAACATCGGGACGCATCGCAACCCTCGATGCTTCGGAGTGTCCGCCGACGTTCGGCGTCCCCGAAGGGCTCGTGGTGGCCCACATCGCCGGCGGCCCGGAGGCATTGCTGCGGGCCGTCGAAGGCGCCGAAGACGATGCGGAAGCGGGCGCTCGTGCGGCCCGAACCTCGCTCGGAGCCGCCGATGCCGCAGTCGGCATCTCGGCGGCCGGTGGGGCTGCCTACGTCGTCGGCGCGATCGAGGCTGCGAGAGGCATCGGCGCCGCGACGATTGCGCTTACGAGCGTTGCCGATTCCCGCCTGGCGCGCGCGGCGCAGCTTGCGATCGTCCTCGAGACCGGGCCCGAGCCGATTGCGGGTTCCACGCGGCTCAAAGCGGGCACGGCGCAGAAGCTCGTGCTCAATGCGATCTCGACGGCGACGATGGTGCGGCTCGGCCGGGTCTACGATAATCTGATGGTCGATGTGGTAGCGACGAATGCGAAGCTGCAGGCTCGAGCGCTCCGGCTCGTTTGCGGGCTTGCGGCCGTGTCGCCCGAGCGAGCGGCGCAGCTACTCGCTGCGGCGGAGGGCAGCGTCAAGCTTGCGGTCGTCATGGAGCGTCGCGGCGTCGGGCTGCCGGCCGCGCGGGAATTGCTCGCGGGCAGCGGCGGATTCTTGCGCCCCCTCCTCTAACCTCGATACCGATGGCGCAAACATCCGTTCCCGAGCATCGTATCCGGCGACTCTTGGTCGCTAACCGCGGTGAGATTGCGATTCGGATCCTGCGAGCGGCAACCGAACTCGGTATCGCGACGGTCTCGATCTACTCGCACGAAGACCGCTTTGCGCTCCATCGTTTCAAAGCCGACGAGAGTTATCTCGTCGGCCCGGGCCGCTCGCCCGTACAGGCGTACCTCGATGTCGACGATATCGTACGTATCGCGCTCGAAGCCAAGATCGACGCCATTCATCCAGGCTACGGTTTTCTCTCGGAGAATCCGGATTTCGCCGACGCGGTGCGCGCGGCCGGGATGATTTTCGTCGGCCCCACATCGGCGACGATGCGGCGTTTCGGAAACAAAGTCGCGGCGCGCGCCCTTGCGGAAGAAGCGTCGGTACCCGTGGTTCCGGCGAGCACCGCACTGCCAGCCGATGTGGACGAGGCCGTCGCGATTGCGGAAAAAGTCGGCTTCCCCGTGATGCTCAAAGCGAGTTGGGGCGGCGGCGGACGCGGGATGCGCGTGCTTTCCAGCGCGGCGGATATGCGCGACCAGTTTGCGGGCGCTCGCGAAGAATCGGCAGCCGCATTCGGCAACGACGAGATCTACGTGGAGAAATATGTAGCGCGCGCCCGCCACGTGGAAGTTCAGGTGCTCGGGGATTCGTATGGCACCGTGGTACATCTGGGCGAACGCGATTGCACCGTCCAGCGCCGTCATCAAAAAATCGTGGAAGAAGCACCGCCGCGCAACCTCGAAGCGTCGCTGCACGACGGCATGCTGGCAGCGGCGCTTTCGCTCGCGCGCTCGATCAACTACGATAACGCAGGCACGGTCGAATTTCTCGTCGATATCGACGCGAAGAAATTTTACTTCATCGAAGTCAATCCACGGATTCAGGTCGAGCATACCGTGACCGAAGTGGTCACGGGCATCGACTTGGTGAAAGCACAGATCAGGATTGCCGAAGGCAGCGCGATCGGCACGCCCCAAAGCGGCGTGCCGTTTCAAGACGGCATCGTGCTGCGCGGGCACGCGATGCAATGCCGCGTCACGACGGAAGATCCCGAGCACAACTTCACGCCGACCTACGGACAAATAACGGCCTACCGTCCGGCCACGGGCTTCGGCGTGCGCCTCGACGGCGGCACGGCCTATGCGGGCGCCGTCGTCACGCCGTTCTACGATTCGCTGCTGGAGAAGGTTACGGTCTGGGCGCCTGAGTTCGAGGAGACGCGGGCCCGCATGCTGCGCGCGCTGCGCGAGTTCCGCATTCGCGGCGTCGCGACGAACGTGCCGTTCCTCGATGCGCTGCTCGAGCACCCGGATTTTATCGAAGGCCGGGTGACGACGCGCTTCCTGGATGAAAACGTCGGCCTCATCGATATGCGGCGCTATCGCGATCGCGCGACGCGCGTCTTGAGCTTCGTCGGCGATACGATCGTGAACGGAAATCCCGAGGTGCGCGGCCGCAAGGCCGCCGAGGCGCGCCTCGAACCCGCGGTTCCCGTACCGCGCGGCGGCGAACTTTTGCGCGGCACGCGCGATATGCTCCTGAACCTTGGGGCCGAGAAATTTGCGCAGTGGATGAAAGACGAGCGCCGGGTGCTCGTTACCGATACGACGATGCGCGATGCCCACCAATCGCTGCTCGCCACGCGCGTGCGCACGCGGGATATCGTTCGGATCGCGCCCGCGTACGCGGAGCTTTTACCCGAGCTGTTTTCGATCGAGTGTTGGGGCGGTGCGACGTTCGATGTGGCGATGCGCTTCCTCAAGGAAGATCCGTGGTGGCGCCTGCGCGCCCTGCACGAGATGATCCCGAACCTGCTTCTGCAGATGCTGCTGCGCGGCGCAAATGCCGTTGGCTACACGAGCTACCCCGATAACGTCGTGCGCTATTACGTGGCGCAGGCAGCCAAAGCCGGTGTCGATGTGTTTCGCGTGTTCGATTCGCTCAATTGGGTCGAGAACATGCGCGTTTCGATCGATGCGGTGCTCGAGAGCGGCAAGCTGTGTGAAGCAGCGATGTGCTACACGGGCGATATTCTGGATCCGGCGCGCTCGAAATACGACCTGGCGTACTACATCGATCTGGCAAAGCAGCTCGAAGCGACGGGCGCGCACGTGCTGGGCATCAAGGATATGGCGGGTCTGCTCAAACCCGAAGCGGCCCGCCGGCTCGTCGGCGCGCTCAAGAGCGAGATCGGCTTGCCGATTCACTTTCACACGCACGATACGAGCGGCAACAGCGGCGCGAGCGTTCTGGCCGCAATCGAAGCGGGCGTCGATGCCGTCGATGCCGCAATCGATTCGATGAGCGGGCTCACCTCGCAGCCCAATCTCGGAACGATCGTGGCCGCACTCAAACACGGTTCGCGCGATACGGGCCTCGATTTGGAAGCCATCGGTGAGATCTCGCGCTATTGGGAGCAGGTGCGGCGCTTCTACAGACCCTTCGAAAGCGACATGCGCGCCGGAACCTCCGACGTGTACGAACACGAAATGCCGGGCGGACAGTATACGAATTTGCGCGAGCAGGCGCAGGCGATGGGGCTCGGCGATCGTTGGCCCCGCGTCACGAAGACCTACGCTGCCGTCAACCAGATGTTCGGCGATATCGTCAAAGTGACGCCGACCTCGAAGGTAGTCGGCGACCTCGCGCTGTTCATGGTAAGCGGCGATTTGACGCGAGAACAGGTTGAGGATCCGGCGTTCGAGATCGCGTTCCCGCAATCGGTCGTCGAGTTTTTCCACGGCGATCTCGGGCAGCCGCCGGGCGGCTTTCCGAAGTCGCTGCAGGCTAAGGTGCTCAAGGGTGTGCCGCCGCTCACGGAGCGTCCCGGTGCGACGCTCCCGGCCCTGGATCTCGATGCGGCGCGCGCGGAAGCCGAAAGACTCGTCGAGCGCCCCATCCGCGATACGGAGTTTGCTTCGTATCTTATGTATCCGAGCGTCTACGTCGAGTTTGCGAAGCATCAGGCGAGTTTCGGCAACGTCGATAATCTCGAGACCCCGGTCTTCTTTTACGGCATGAACGTAGGCCAGGAAGTGGCGATCGAACTCGAACGCGGCAAAACGCTCTTCGTGCGGTATGCGGCGCTCGGCGAACCGGACGACGCCGGCAATCGGATCGTGTACTTCGAGCTCAACGGTCAGCCGCGCACCGTGTCGGTTCGCGACAAGCGGCTGGCGGCCGTCAAACCCGAAGCGCGCAAGGCCGAAGCGGGAAACGCGATGCAGATCGGCGCACCGATGCCCGGGCAGATCGTCAAGGTTTCGGCTTCAGAGGGGCGCGCCGTGCACAAAGGCGAGGCGCTGCTGACGATCGAGGCGATGAAGATGCAAACGATCGTGCACTCGCCCTCGGATGGAAAGGTCCGCTCGGTTCTGGCTCCGGTCGGAGCGCGCGTCGGTGCCGGCGATCTGCTCGTGGAACTCGAATAGTACCCGTCTCACGCACGTCCGCACTCGACCGGCGCGGATTCCTTGCGCTCTGCACGTCTGTATCCGCCGCGTTCTGCTTTGAGCCTGCGGCGAGTGCGCTCGCGGCGTCCGGACCCGCGCCTGCGATCGGTTTCGTCCCCCTCGACGATCGCCCGGTCACGCTGCAGCTGCCCGTGATGCTCGGAGCGATCGCCGGGCAGCGGCTCGCGACGCCGCCGCGCGAGATGATCGGCAATTACTTGCGCCCGGGTGACGCCGATGCGCTCTCGCTGTGGCTGCGAAGCGACGCGCTCGTCGGCCTGAGCGCCCTTGTCGCATCGACCGACATGGTCGCCTACGGTGGTCTCGTCGCCTCAAGAACGCCCGACGTTGCCATTTCGGATGCTTACGCACGCTTGCGGACGCTCGCTGCGGTGAAGCGCGAGCGTGCCATACCGTTCGTCGGCGTCTTCGGGACCGTGATGCGCCTGGCGCCGACCGGCGTGCCTCGCTTGGGGCTTGCGAGCGACTACTATGCCACGGGCGATACCGTCGATGCAATCCAGGCGTATGCGAATCTGCCGGATCCGCCGGTCACTGCAGAAGACGTGCGCAAGGCCGCGCATCTGCGAGAGATCATAGGGCCCGCGACGTTGAATGCGTACCTGGCAACGCGGGGACGGAATCTCGACGTCGACGAGTGGGCCTTGCAACTCGCGGCCGAAGGCGGCTTCGACCGCATCGTCATCGGCCAAGACGATGCGGGTCCGGTCGGCCTGCACCTCAAGGACGTTGCGGCGCTCGAGCGCGACGTGCGCAGCTTCGGCATCGAACGCATCGCCGCGATCGAGCCCGGTGCCGACGAACTCGGGATGGTAATGCTCGCGCGCGTCTTCGCCCACAACGCGCGATGGAGGCCGACCGTACGGGTCGTGTATTCGCGCAGCGACGGTGGCGCGACGATCGATCGCCTCGAGTACGTCCCGATCGATGCGACGATCGAGCGCGTGATCCGCGCCTGCGGGGCGGTGCGCACCACGGAATCTGCCGATATCGCGCTCTACGTTCGCGTACCCGCAACGAGCGCGAGCGACGAGGCTTCGTTCGAGGACGCGCTGGTCGCAGACGTAACGGCGATGCATAGCGTTGCGGTAGCGGACCTGACGTTCTTGAGCGGCGAGCCCGGTGACGAACAGCAAGTGCTGACGAAGGCATTGATCGCGCGCGAGGTCGCGGGCAAGATCGATGCGTTTGCATCGTGGAATACCGACGCCAATACCATCGGCACCGCAATTCCGGAAGCCATCGCAGCGGGCGCCGGTCGCCGGACCGGAACCTACGATGGGCGGGCGCACGCACAGTTCATGCTCGACCGCTACATTGACGACTACGCCTTCCATCAGTTCGTACGGCCGCAGCTCAACGACGTCCTTCGCGCACAAAGCATCGACCCCACGCTGCTGCTCCCCGATATTGCGCGCGAAGCGGCAAGTCAGAATCGCGCCGGGCTATGGCCGTACGCGCTCGACTTGCTGGCATCGATCTATCCGCAATACAAGGATGCAGGACTGACGATCACGCTGCCGTGGGATCGGACGTTCGAGACCGGGATCGACGTTCGTCTCGGCCGGCGGGCACCAGCCGGCAGTTAACGAACCTAACGCCGGATGACGAATAGGGGCACCCAAGCGCAACGCCGCGGCGAGGCAAACTGGTAATGCCGAGCTACTTCGGAGCGCTGACCATTCCCGTCTTGCTCACGATGGTGTTGGTGCGCGTCCTGCTCCTAAAAAAAGCCGGTGTCACTGCAATGAAATTTGGGGAGCTCGACAAGACCGATTTTTTTATCCCGCCCTTCGTGTTCTTGTATTTCTACTCGATCTTCGCCAACGCGTTTCGCTGGCCGACCGTATTTCAAGGAGCGCTCTTTCATTCGTCTTGGGCGTCTTGGATCGGTGTGTCGTCATGCGTAGTTGCGTTGCTCCTGATCTTCTCGAGTCTTATCTCTTTTGGAAGGAGCTTCCGCATCGGCATCGATGCGGACCGCCCGGGCAGCCTTGTGACCTCAGGCATCTTCGGGCTCACGCGCAATCCGATGTACGTTGCCTTCGGCTTGTTTCTCCTCGGTGAATTCTTGATCCAACCAAACTGGCTATTGCTGGCGTACTTGGCAGCGGGCATAGTTTTGTTTCATCGCCAGGTGCTACGTGAAGAAGACTATCTCGTTCAGCACTACGGCGACGACTATCGAACGTATTGCAAACATGTGAGACGATATCTCTAACGTGCGACTGCGCCGCAGCAGTCGCGTAACGTTGCGTTGACGACCCAATAAAACCGTCCCGAGGCCGACGCGGACCGTCGGCGAACGAGATTTGCGAAGATTGGAGAATTCGATGGAAGCGTTGTCAGGGAAAGTCGCCGTTATCACGGGCGCTGCGAGCGGGATCGGGCGCGCCGTCGCCGTGCGGGCGGCAGCCGAGGGAATGAAGGTCGTTCTCGCGGACATCGAGGAGGAGGCGCTGGCCGCAACGGCGCGGTCGCTCTCGGATTCCGGTGCGCAGGTTCTTGCCGTCGTTACCGATGTTTCCGATGCGTCCTCCGTTGAAGCGCTGCGCGACCGCGCGCTCGCGAAGTTCGGGACCGTGCACGTGGTGCACAACAACGCCGGCGTTGCGAACGGTGGCCTGCTTTGGACGATCACCGAAACGGACTGGCGCTGGATACTCGGCGTCAATCTATGGGGCGTGATCCACGGCATTCGTGCCTTTGTCCCGCTGCTCGTAGAACAGGGCGAAGGACACGTCGTGAACACGGCGTCGATGGCCGGGCTCTTATCGCCTCCGCTCATGGGCCCCTACTGCGTGACCAAACACGCGGTGGTCACGATGTCCGAGATATTATATCGCGATCTGCAGCTGGTCGGATCGGCGGTCGGCGTATCGGTGTTGTGCCCCGGGTTCGTGCGGACCGGCATCAGTGAGTCGAAGCGGAATCGGCCGCTATGGGCTCCCGCGCCGGAAGAGAGCGGCAGCGAAGAAATCCGCGCGCTTTCCGCGCAACAGGTTGCGGACGGCATCGATCCGGCCGTCGTCGCGGATCACGTTCTCGACGCCGTGCGCGCGAACAGCTTCTACGTGCTCACGCATCCCGAGTACGATACCGCGCTCGAGCTGCGCATGCGCGATATTCTCGAGCGCCGCGCACCAACCGATATAACGCCGGCTCGGGTGTAAAGCGCCGGAAGATCCGCGTACGGTCAGCTGTTGAAGGACGTTTCCCTTATCACCTACACCGTGGCCGACGTGGCCAAAGCCAAGCTATTCTTCAGCGAGCTGATCGGTGTTGACCCCTATGTCGATTCACCGCGCTACGTGGGCTACAAGAGCGGCGATATGGAAATCGGGCTCGTTCCGAGCGGAGATAACGGCGCGCCGCTCGCGATTCCCTACTGGACGGTTAGCGACATTGCGGCAAGCGTGCAAGCGCTGGTAGCCGCGGGCGGCGCGATCGTGCAGGATGTCATGGACGTCGGCTACGGACTGTTGGTCGCCAGTCTCAAAGACCCCAATGGCTCCATGGTCGGTTTACGCCAAATGCCGAAGGGCTAAGGAGCGGCGCACGCTCGTGCAGAGTTCGGCTAGCTGCCCCGTTGACAGAGCTCCGTCAAGACGCCGCCCGTGCTCTTAGGATGTAAGAATGCAATCGTATTCCCATGCGCGCCTCGGCGCGGAGTTTCGTCAATGAGCCGCATGCCCGCAGCCTTGAGCCTCGCCAGTTCCGCCACAATATCTGTGACGCGATAGGCGATGTGATGCATCTTCGTGGCGGCTTCCCCGCGGAATTTTGCGATCGGAGAATTCTCGTCGAGCGGGCGTAAGAGTTCAATGATCGAGTCTCCCGTTCGTATACCCACGGCCTCGATGCCTTGGTCCGCAATCGTTTCGCGATAGGCTAGCTCGAAGCCGAGCGTTTGCGTATAGAAAGCGATCGTTGCCTCGAGATCGGTGACCACCACGGCGACGTGGTCGATCGTCCAGCCGTTAGGTGCCGCGCTCATGCGATCGACTCGGCCACGTGTTTGCCGAAGACGGTGCGCAGCACGTCGCAGATTTCCCCGAGCGTTGCACCCGCATCGACCGCTTCGAGAAAACGCGGCATGAGGTTGGCCGTACCCTCGGCGGCGCTGCGCACCTCATCGAGGCGGGCCGCAACTGCGGCCGTATCGCGCTCTGCCCGGTAGGCGGCGACGCGCGCGATCTGATCGCGTTCGACCGACGCGTCGATGCGCTGCAACTCCATTTGCGGGGCGTCGCTCGATTCGGCGAACTTGTTGACGCCGACCACGACCGTTTCGCCGCGTTCGATCTGCTGTTGCGCGCGGTAGGCTGATTCGGCGACGCGCGACTGCATCCAGCCGGTTTCGATCGCTTGCACGGCGCCCCCGAGATCGTCGATTTCTGCGATCAAGGCTTTGGCGCGCTTCGCGAGTTCGGCCGTAAGCGACTCGACGTAGTAGGAGCCCGCAAGCGGATCGGTGACGTTCGCGATCCCGCTCTCGTACGCGATGATCTGTTGCGTGCGCAAAGCGAGTCGCGCCGATTCGGCGGTCGGCAGCGCCAGCGCCTCATCCTTGCCGTTGGTGTGGAGGGACTGCGTGCCGCCGAGCGCGGCAGCTAGCGCCTGAATCGTCACGCGGACGACGTTGTTATCGGGTTCGGCCGCGGTCAGAGTCGAGCCGCCGGTTTGGGTGTGGAAGCGCAGCATGTGCGAGCGTGGATCCTTCGCGCCGAATTCGTCGCGCGTAATCGTGGCCCATAGCATGCGCGCCGCCCGAAACTTGGCGACCTCCTCGAAGAAATCGTTGTGCGCGTTCCAGAAAAACGAGATCCGCGGCGCGACCGTATCGATTTCGAGCCCCGCCGCACGCGCCGCACGCAGGTAGGCCTTCGCGTTTGACAGCGTAAAAGCGATCTCTTCAACCGCCGTCGAGCCCGCCTCGCGGATGTGGTAACCGGAGATGGAGATGGTATTCCACTGCGGCACCTCTCGGGCGCAGTAGGCCATCACGTCGGTGACGAGGCGCATCGATGGAATCGGCGGATAGATGTAGGTGCCGCGCGCGACGTACTCTTTGAGCACGTCGTTCTGAACGGTTCCGTTGAGTTTCTCGAACGGAATTCCGCGGCGCCGCGCGACGGCCAACACCATGCTGAGCAAGATCGAGGCCGGGGCGTTGATCGTCATCGAGACGCTGACGTCCTCAAGCGGAATCTCATCGAAAAGCGTCTCCACGTCGCGTACGTGATCGATCGCGACGCCAACTTTTCCGACCTCGCCGCGGGCGATTGCGGCGTCGGAATCGTAGCCGAGTTGGGTCGGGAGGTCGAAAGCGACCGAGAGGCCGGTGGTACCGCGTGCGAGCAGGTATCGATAGCGCGCGTTGGATTCGGCGGCCGTGGCAAATCCGGCGTACTGCCGCATCGTCCAAAAGCGCGACCGGTAGCCGTCGGCGCGGATGCCGCGCAAAAACGGGAACGTTCCGGGCGGCTCGGAGCCGAGGGTCTCGCGAGCAGCAACGCCGTCCGTGACGTCGTAGAACTCTTCGAGCGGTATGCCGCCGGCGTTGAATTTCGGGCCGCTACCCGGATGCCCGTTCGTGCTCATGCCCTGTCATTCTTGAATCTGCTGCGCTAGCCCCCGCTCGGCAAACGAAACGAAAGGCGAATGGGTTTTTAAGGCGTACGCTATGGGGGCCGAACTATGTCGCAGACTCGAGCCCCCCAACCGCGTGCGATCGACGTCGCTTTTCCGGCTCGCCCGGAAAGTTCTCCGCAGTTGCGGCGAGCGCTGCGTTCGTTTCTCGAGCAGCTCGGCCTCGAAAACGCGCGCACCGAAGATGCGGTGCTGGCGGCGGGCGAAGCGGTCGGTAATGCGATCGAACACGCCTACGGCGGTTCCAAAGGCACGATTCGCTTGCGCGCGCAGGTGCGCGGGCGCCGCTTACTCATCGAGGTGCACGACCGCGGGCGCTGGCGGCTGGAAGGCGATCCCGAGCGCGGCCGCGGGCTCGGCATCATGCGGGCGCTCGTCGATCGCGTCTCGATCGAGAGCACCCACAGCGGCACGAGCGTCAGCCTCGAACTAGCGATTTAATACGAAGCCCATTGCGGGCTTCTTAATAACGAAGCCCATAGCGGGCTTCTTAATAACGAAGCCCATTGCGGGCTTCTTAGTAACGGCCCATAGCGGGCTTCTTAATGCGGTATGGTCGTCTGGTGAAGGCTGACCTTATTGCCTTCGGGGTCGTTGAAATTGGCCAGCTTGCACGCCGGAAAATCCATCGGCTCCGAAACGTCGATTCCCTTCGCCCGTAAATCCGCGCTCATCTTTTCGAGATCGTCCACCTCGAACACGACGCCGGCTCCGCTCCCTTTCGGCCGCTCGAGCCATTCGTCGAGCAGTAGCGCAAAATAACCCTCTCCGACTTTCCCCTCGGTGTACGCCGCGCGGCCGTCTTCGCCGGTCATCGCGTCGCCCAGCGGCACGCCGAGCTCTACGTAGAACTGACGTAGCGTCGCAACATCGGCTGCGGGGTAGGCGGTGAATGCGATCTCTTTAATCACGGTTGGCCTTTCTACAAAACGGGTGGATCGTCGCACTTTCGATTCGCGTGGAAGCCATCCTCGAGCTCCCCCGGGAGTTTGCGCGCAGACTATGCCAGGGTCAAAATCGGCGCGTTGGCATCGACCGTCGCACCCACCGACGCAATGACGGCCGCTACGGCACCCGCGCGGTGCGCGCGGATCTCGTTCATCATCTTCATCGCCTCGATCACGGCAACGACCTGGCCTTGCTGCACTTCATCGCCGACGCTCGCAGAGACTTCGACGACCACCCCGTGCATCGGCGAGAGGATGTCGTTGCCGCTTGCGACCCGGCCGTTGCGCGCCCGTACCGAGCCGGATTTCGGCACGGCGGCGCGCGAGGGCGCGGAAGATCCCGCCCGCGCCGCAGGCCGGTCGATGAGCCGCACCCGGAAGAGTTTGTCGTTGACCTCCACGCGGACGACATCTGCCGGCGTTGCGCTCTCGTCCGCCGGCGGCGCGGTATTCGGTTCGGATGAAGACGGCGTCCACGTCGCGGCAAATGCTTCGAGCGTTGCCGTTCCGTACGTCCCCGCTGCCACGTCGGGCTGATCGTTGAGGTCGCGCAAGAATCCGAGCGTCGTCGGCACGCCGCCGATCGAGTACTCGTCGATCGCGCGGCGCAAGCGCGCGCGTGCCCCGTCCCGCTCGGGCGCCCAGACGATCAGCTTTGCGATCATGGAATCGTAGTCGGGCGAAATCGTCGTCCCGAGCGTAGCTGCCGCGTCGATACGAACGCCGAGTCCCCCGGGCTCGCGGTACGCGGAGATCGTGCCGGGCGCGGGCCGAAAATTCTGCGCCGGATCTTCGGCGTTGACGCGCACTTCGATCGCGTGGCCGCGAAACGAAATTGCGCTTTGATCGTAGCCGAGCGGTTCCCCCGCGGCCACGCGCAATTGTTCGGCGATGAGATCGAGGCCGCTCGTCATCTCGCTGATCGTGTGCTCCACTTGGATGCGCGTGTTCATTTCCAAGAAGAACAACTCGTCACCGGCGACCAGGGTCTCGATCGTGCCGACGCTGTCGTAACCGATCGCGCGCGCGGCGGCGAGGCCCGCGGCGCGCAGCCGTTCGCGCACCGCCTCCGGTACGACGGCCGGGGTTTCTTCGTAGAGCTTCTGATGACGGCGCTGCAGCGAGCAATCTCGCTCGCCGATATGCACGACGTTGCCGTGTTTATCGGCGAGGATCTGCAACTCGACGTGCTTTGGATTCTCCAAATAGCGTTCGACGTAGATCGCCGGATTCTTGAAGTAGGCCACGGCTTCACGCTGTGCGGTGGCAAACGCGCCCGCCACCTCCTCGCGCGTGCGTGCGACCTTGAGGCCTTTGCCCCCGCCCCCGCCCGATGCCTTGAGCGCGAGCGGCAGCCCGTATTCATCCGCGGCCCGCAACGCATCCTCGGCATCGACCAGCGGCCGCGTCGCACCGGGGACGACGGGAACACCTGCGGCGACCATCGCTTGGCGGGCGCGCACCTTATCGCCCATCGCATCGATCGCATCGGCATGCGGTCCGACCCACGTCAAGCCGGCGGCCACGACGGCGCGCGCGAACGGGGCATTCTCCGCCAGAAACCCGTAGCCGGGGTGAATGGCATCGGCACCGGAACGCGCTGCAACCTCGAGAATCTTCTCGATGTCCAGGTAGCTCCGCGACGCCGCCGCAGGCCCGATCAAGTACGCCTCGTCCGCGTATTGGACGTGCAGTGCGCTGCGGTCGGGTTCCGAATAGACGGCCACGGTCGCAAGCCCGCGCTCGCGCGCCGTTCGCATGATGCGCACCGCGATTTCGCCGCGGTTGGCTACGAGGAGCTTCTTCATAGTGCGTCCGCTTCAAAGCTGCGGGCAGCCGTCCGCCAGCGCGAAGGCTTCGGTTGCGGAGCCTGCGGAGCGTCGTCTTCGAGCGCTTCCATCACCGCAAGGATCGCGGCAATTTCGTCCGGTTCCGCAGTCGCGGAGCGGCCCGCCGCCGTGGTGATCTCCAGCCTCACGTCGTGCTCGCCGGCTCCGGATACATGCCCATCGCGTGATATCCCGCATCGACGAAGTGGATGTCCGAGGTGACGGCTTGCGAGAGGTCCGACGCAAGATACACCGCGGTTTTCCCGACGTCTTCGGGCGTGACGTTGCGACGCAGCGGAGCGGCGGCCGATACCTTGTCGAGCATCTTTTTGAAATCGCGCACCTGGCGAGAACTCGCGGTGCTGATCGGGCCGGCCGAGATCGCGTTGACGCGGATGCCGCGTTCGCCGAGATCGTAGGAGAGATATCGCACGATCGACTCGAGCGCTGCTTTCACGATGCCGGCGATGTTGTAATTCGGCACGATCGTGGTCGAACCGAAGTACGTGAGCGCCATGACGCTCGATCCGTCCGCCAGCACGTCGACGAGCGCGTTGGTCAGGGCGATCAGCGAGAACGCCGAAATGTCGGCCGCGAGCGCAAATCCGGCACGTGAGGTCGTGTAGACCTTCCCGGCAAGATCTTCTTTGTTAACGAACGCGATCGAATGGACGAGGGTATCGAGTCTCCCGAATTCGCCTTTCACCGACGCAGCCAAAGCTTCCAGCGATTGATCGGACCCGACATCACAGTGATACGCCTTACCGCCAAGCTCGGCCGCCAGCTTCTCGACTTCGCTTTGAACGCGATCCCCTTGATACGTCAGCACGATGGTCGCGCCATGCCGATGCATCTCCCGAGCTATGCCCGTCGCGATGCTCCAGCGATTGGCTACGCCCGTAACGAGGGCGATCTTTCCGTCCAGAAGTCCCACCCCACAAATAGACGACCCGCAAACGTCACGCCCCTTCCGCTCCACGCCCCTAGCAAGATAAGCCCGACCCGACCACCCCCAAATCGCGCGCGAAGCGCCGCGCGCGCGCATCGGGGCGCGGTCAAGCCCCTTCCGCTGCCCTCCGCTAAGCGCCCCTACCAAGATAAGCCCGCCCCCGCCACCCCGAAATCGCGCGCGAAGCGCCGCGCGCCCTCGCCCCACGACCGCGCGGCGCAACGCGCCGCGCACGCGCGTCGGGGCGGGGTCAAGCCCCGCAACGCGCGAGGCGGCTCGCCCGTGTAGAGGGGCGGGAGTCCGCCCCGGGGGGTTTGGGGGCGTCCCCCCCATTACAACGGAATATTCCCGTGCTTGCGTTTCGGCCGTTCGACCCGCTTGTCGGCGAGCATCGTTAAGGCGCGGGAGACCGCTACGCGGGTCTTGCTCGCTTCGATCACGTCGTCGATGTAGCCGCGGCTGGCGGCAATATACGGGTTTGCAAAGCGCCGTTCGTAATCGGCGATCAGTTCCGCCTCGCGCGCTGCAGGATCGCCGGCTTCCGCAATCTCCCGGCGGAAGATCGTCTTCACGGCGCCCGCCGCGCCCATCACCGCGATCTCGGCAGTCGGCCACGCGATATTATAGTCGGCGCGAATGTGCTTGGACGCCATGACGTCGTAGGCCCCGCCATATGCCTTGCGCGTGATGACGGTGATTTTCGGAACGGTAGCTTCTGCGTACGCATAAAGCAGCTTCGCGCCGTGTTTAATGATGCCGCCATACTCCTGTGCCGTTCCCGGCAGAAATCCGGGCACGTCGACGAAGGTCAGCAGCGGAATATTGAACGCGTCGCAAAAGCGCACGAAGCGCGCAGCTTTGATCGACGACTTGATATCGAGCACGCCCGCCAGCACCTTCGGCTGGTTCGCAACGATCCCGACCGTGCCGCCTTCGACGCGTCCGAACCCGATCACGATGTTCGGCGCGTACAATTCTGCGATCTCGAAGAAGTCGCGATCGTCGACCACGGCCTCGATTGCTTCCTTGATATCGTACGGTTTGTTCGGCGAATCCGGGATGAGATCGTCGAGTTCGGGACAGAGGCGCTGCGGATCGTCGTCGGTCGCGTAGCGTGGTACGTCGTCGAGATTGTTCTGCGGCAAGAACGCGAGCAGCCGCTGCGTCTGCTCCGTCATCTCGTCTTCGTCGGCTGCGATCAGATCGGTCACGCCGCTCTTGGTGGCGTGGGAATAGGCGCCGCCGAGCTCTTCGAAGGTCACGTCTTCGCCCGTGACCGTCTTGATGATCTCGGGGCCGGTGATAAACATCTGTCCGATTTTCTCGACCATGATCGTGAAATCGGTCATCGCGGGCGAATACACCGCGCCGCCGGCACACGGTCCCGCGATCAGCGAGAGCTGCGGCACGACCCCGCTCGCTTGCACGTTGCGCCAAAAAATCTCGGCGTACCCGCCCAAGCTGACCACGCCCTCTTGAATGCGCGCGCCGCCCGAATCGTTGATGCCGATCATCGGTGATCCCGTGCGGACCGCGAGGTCCATCACCTTACAGATCTTCTCGGCGTACACTTCGCCGAGCGACCCGCCGAGCACCGTAAAATCTTGCGAGAAGAGGAAGACCTGGCGCCCGGCGATCGTCGCGCGCCCCGTTACCACACCGTCGCCCAGAAACTCCCGTTCGTCCAGGCCGAACGCCGAGGTGCGATGCACCGCGAACATATCGAGTTCCACGAACGAGTCCGGGTCCACGAGAGCGGCGATGCGTTCGCGGGCCGTGCGCTTGCCGCGCGCGTGCTGGCGTTCGTTGGCGGCGACGCCCGCCGGTGCGAGCGCTTCCGCGCGCTTAGCTTCGAGTTCGGCGATCCTGGCGAGGTGCGCGGATTCACTCGTCGTCATCTTGGGCGCCTTACCAGATGCCGAGCTGAACCTTTGCATCGTCGGAGGCCATGGTGCGCGGATCCCACGGCGGCGTGAACGTGATCTCCACGTTCGCCGTCTTGACACCCTCGATCGAGAGCACTTTCGATTCGACGGCGGCTTTGAACATCGGTCCGACCGGACACATCGGCGAGGTCAGCGTCATCGAGACCTTCACGTCGGCGTCTTCCGGCGGCCCGGCGACTTCGACGCCGTAGATGAGGCCCAGATCCACCACGCCGATGTGGAGTTCGGGATCTTGGACCTCGCGTAGCGCGTCGCGGACTTCTTCTTGTGTTGGCATAGCCCACAGAGCTTCGGCACGGCGCTCGAAGAGTCCCTAGAGCGATAAGGTCACGCCACGTCGTACGCTCTGCGCAGCCAGGTGAGGACCTCTCGATCGAGTTCCGCAGGCGACTGGATTCGGACGCGATGGGACACCATGGCATTCCAGTGTCCCGATGGCTGAAATCTTTCGTTGGCCGGAACGCCCTTGAGCCTGATGCCGACGTCCATGTAGGCGATGGCTACCTTGAGGATCGCGAACTTCTTGCCGTTCCGCAGGAGGCTCAGGTAGGTGGCTCCAGGTTTGATCGAGACATCGGGACCGTAACCGGAGATGACTTCGAGGATGGTTCCGTAGGTGTTCTTCCAAGAAGCACGGCGCCCGGAAAAATGAGCATCGATGCGCTCGTCCGTCGCGAGCTTCGGCTCGACGGAGGAACGCATCACGCCGTACACCGCCATCGCATGGCCGTGACCCAGACCGAACTCGGACCTGAGCCACGCGACGACTTCCCGAGCTTTTGTCTTGGGCTCGAGAAAGCCGCGCCGCGCTGCCAACGCGCGGAAGTCGTCCATCGACTTGCCGGTCTTCCTCTGGACCGCATCGATATACGCCTGATAGGACATCACGGCACCTGCGATTTCGTAACGAGCGGGACGATCGAGCGCAGCCGTTCGTCGAGCAAATACAGGGGCATCCACACGAGAATCCCGACGAGGGCCGGAAACAGCGTCTCGAATACGGGGTCGCCTGCGCGCAGATTTACCGCTATCGCGCCGCCGAGGTATCCGGTCAGTAGAATCGCCGCGGTAATCCGCGTTCGCGGAATCACGTAGAGTACGACCAGCAACAAGAGCAGGGTTCCAATCGCCGGCGCGAGCGCGATTGGTAGTCCCAGGCGCGCGAAGGCATCTGCCACGGGCTGTGGCTTGAGAAACTTCCCAATCGCGTCAAATACCAAGAAAAGCACGGTGAGCGCCCCGATGATGCGTGCCGTCCAGAGCGCCGGCCTCACCGAACGGTTGGGAGATTGTTCTGACTCGGTCATTTTCAGCTCCTCATAGCGGCAGTGGACACCGCCTCTCAGTAGTAGTACTAGACTGTCTAGTACTACCTTACAGGAACAGTACTGGACTGTCTAGTACCATTTGAGGCAAAGATGGGGAGCTTTTATGAGTGTCAGCGCAAAGCGATCGGAAATCAGGCGCCAGGCAATCGTGCGAGCCGCGGCCGGCGTCTTCCAAGAGAAGGGCTATCTTGGAACGAGTATGGAGGAGATCGCCACCACCGCCGGCGTGTCCAAGCAGACGATCTATAATCACTTCTCCGACAAAGAGCAGCTCTTTTTCGAAATCGTGCTGGCCACGACCGGCGACATCGATGAAATCGTGCGCCAAGTGGTTTTGACGCTCGACAACACGGACGAAGTAGAGAGAGACCTCCGGCGTCTCGCCAGGATCTTCATCGCGGCGCTTATGGATCCGAAGCTTCTGCAATTGCGTCGATTGGTGATTGCGAACGCCGATCGTCTCCCGGAGCTCGGCACGGCGTGGTACGAGCAAGGTTTCGAGCGCGTACTTTCGACGCTCGCGTCCAGCTTTGAGGGGCTCGCCAAACGGAACCTGTTGTGCTTCAGCGACGCCTTGCTAGCCGCTAACCACTTCGTCGGCATGCTGTTGTGGATTCCGGTGAATCGCGCCATGTTCACCGGCAATTACACGCATTACAGCGGGCGCCAATTGGAACGGTATGCCGACGCCGCAGTAAGCGCGTTTCTGACGGGGCATTCAGTGAAGCGAGCCGGCGCCGGCGTTACGTCGAGCCCGGGCCCTGGGGTGCCGAACGGCTAGGCTGGTCCCGCTAGGCTGGTCCGTGAAAGAGCAGCGTTTTCGCGGTCGCCGTCACGATTGCACGACCGTCGCTGCCGCGCGCTTCGCCTGCGAGCATCACGATCGTTCCCTTCGGGCGCTCGCTCTCTTCGGTCGAGGTGACGTGCCAGCTTAAGAGAATGTCGTCGTCCGGTCGCGCCGGGCCGACCAGCCGAAAATCAAATTCGAGACCGACGCCGGTCCTGCCGGTCGTCTGCGACGCACAAAGAGCCATCAAGTAGGCGACGGTTTGCGCGCCCGAGGCGATGAGTCCGCCGAAGCGGCTCGACGCGGCGAACGCCTCATCGTGATGGAACGGGTTCGAGTCGCCGACCAGGGCGGCGAAATTTGTGACGTCACTTTTCGACCAGCAAACCGAGCGTTCGAAGCGATAACCCACGTCCATGCTATAGGCATTCGTCTGCTGGTGTCGGATGCGCTGCAGGCCAAAGGGAATACGACCGGGAGTTTCCGTTGTGTACCGGTCCAACGTTGGGTACGGGGGCTCTAAGGGACCCCGGCCGGACGGCCCAGTGGCTCGGCGAAACTTTTCCATCTCGTCATGTTGTTACGCCAACACAACTGGAACGGCAATTCGTTTAGACAAAGGGTAACGGTAACGAGCCCGGCAAGTCGATAACAGGATTGTGGGCCTCGCCCAGTGCGTTCCAGCGGACAGGGAGTCTAAACCAATATGTCAATGTGGGAACCGTTCACCGAGAGAGCAAGGCGCAGCATCGTCTTAGCTCAAGAAGAAGCTCAGCGTCTCGGGAACAACTACATCGGAACCGAGCACATCCTCCTCGGGATTATTTCCGAGGGCGAAAGCCTGGCGGCGAAAGTGCTCGAGACGCTCGGCGTCAATCTCGCGAAGGTTCGCCAAGAAGTCGAAGCGATCGTCGGCCGCGGCGGCCAGACCGTCCAGCAAGAGATGGTCTTCACGCCGCGCGCGAAGCGCGTCATCGAGCTTGCCTTTGAAGAGGCCCGTCAGCTCAACCATAATTACATCGGCACGGAGCATCTGCTGCTCGGGCTCATTCGCGAAGGTGAAGGTGTGGCCGCTCGCGTGCTCACGAACCTCGGCGTCGATCCGGCGAAGGTCCGCGTGCAGACGACCTCGCTGCTCGGAGCAGAAGGTCAACCCGTGGCCCCCAAGGGCAAATCGAAAACGCCGACGCTCGATGCGTACGGCCGCGACCTCACCACGCTCGCACGCGATAACAAGTTGGATCCGGTCATCGGACGCGCCAACGAAATCGAGCGGGTCATTCAGATTCTGGCGCGCCGTACCAAGAACAATCCGGCACTCATCGGTGAACCCGGCGTCGGCAAGACGGCGATCGCCGAGGGACTCGCTCAGCGCGTCATCAAGGGCGAAGTGCCCGAACCGCTGCGCGATCGCCGCGTGATCACGCTCGATCTTGCGGGCTTGGTTGCGGGCACGAAGTATCGCGGTGAATTCGAAGAGCGCATGAAGCGCGTGATGGATGAAATCCGCGCAGCCGCGGGCGAAATCATCCTGTTCATCGACGAGCTGCATACGCTGGTCGGAGCGGGCGCCGCGGAAGGTGCGATCGACGCCAGCAACATCATCAAACCGGCGCTCGCGCGCGGCGAACTGCAGTGCATCGGCGCGACCACCCTCAACGAGTTCCGCAAGCACATCGAAAAGGATAGCGCGCTCGAGCGGCGCTTCCAGCCGGTGATGGTCGGCGAGCCCTCGCTCGAAGAGACCGTCGAGATTCTGCGGGGTCTGCGCGATCGCTACGAAGCGCACCATAAGGTAACGATCACGGACGAAGCGCTGGTCGCGGCGGCTAAGCTTTCCGATCGCTATATCCCCGATCGTTTCTTGCCGGATAAGGCCGTCGATCTCATCGACGAAGCGAGTTCACGCGTGCGCCTGCAGGCCACCCTGCCGCCGCCCGAAATTCGCGCGATCGACGATGCGATCCGCAAGGTCAAAGTCGAAAAGGACGCCGTCGTCAAGACGCAAGAGTTCGAGAAAGCCGCCGCCATTCGCGATCGCGAAGAGAAGTTGCGTCTCGAGAAGCAACGCCTCGAAGCCGAATGGGCCGAAAAGCGTTCGCAAGGCGATAAGACCCTCAAAGTTACCGAAGACGATATCGCCCACATCGTAAGTTCGTGGACGCGCATTCCGGTGTCGAAGCTGGCTCAGGCCGAAACGGCCAAGCTGCTCGGCATGAAAGAACAGCTGCACGAACGCGTGATCGGTCAGGACGAATCGATCGAAGTCGTTACGCGTGCGATCCGTCGCTCGCGTGCCGGCCTCAAGAATCCGAAACGCCCCATCGGCTCGTTCATTTTCCTCGGACCGACCGGTGTCGGTAAGACGGAAGTGGCGCGCAGCCTGGCCGAGTATCTCTTCGACGACGGCGAATCGATGGTCCGCATCGACATGTCGGAGTACATGGAGAAGTATGCGGTCAGCCGGCTCGTCGGCGCACCTCCGGGATACGTCGGCTACGAAGAGGGCGGCCAGCTCACGGAAGCCGTCCGTCGCCGTCCTTACTGCGTCATTTTACTCGACGAGATCGAGAAGGCGCATCCGGACGTGTTCAACCTCTTGCTGCAAGTGCTCGAGGACGGCCGCCTCACGGATTCGCAAGGCCGCGTGGTCGACTTCAAAAACTCGGTGATCATCATGACGTCGAACGTGGGTGCCTCCGGCATGCAAACCACGACCGACATCGGCTTCCGCTCGAACAAACTCAGCGGTGAGATGGATCAAGCCGCGTACGAGAAGATGAAGAACAAGGTCTTGGAAGAGGTCAAGCACACCTTCCGCCCCGAGTTCCTCAATCGCGTCGACGAAGTGGTCGTCTTCCATCAGCTCAACCGCGAGCAGATCGAAAAGATCGTCTCGCTCGAACTCGCGAAAGTCATTCGCGAGGTCAAAGCTCAGGAGATGGATCTCGAAGTCGTCGAGGAAGCGAAGGCGCTTCTCGCTCGCAAGGGTTGGGATCCTCAGTTCGGCGCCCGTCCGCTGCGTCGCGCGATCCAGCGCGAAGTGGAAGACGAACTCGCGGAAGAGCTGCTCAAGGGCAACTTCACCGCGGGCGACCGGATCTTGGCCGAAGTGAATCCGGACAATCCGGAAAAGCTACGGTTCTCGAAGATCCCGTCCGTCGAGCCGCCGGCCGTCCCGCCGTCGGAGCTTACGGTTCTGTAATTGACTAGGTGACGGTATCCCCATCCGCAGTGCCCGCGACGATAACCGTCGCGGGCATTGCTAAGTTTATATTAAAATCGGGGCGGCGTGCCCCCCGATGCCCCCCCTCGCCGCACTCGCGGCTCGTTTTGTCGAGATCGGGGCGGCGTGCCCCCCGATGCCCCCCCTCGCCGCACTCGCGGCTCGTCTCCACGATATTGCGGGCGACGTGACGCCGTTCGCGACGTGGCGGTCGCGGCTTCCGGCGACGGTGGCTTCTTGGTTCGCGCGCGATCTCGTGCGGATTGCGCTTTCGCTCGTCGATGCGAAGCGCGTCGTTTTGCGATCTGTTGAGGATCTCAAGATTGAATCGACCGTCAAGGATCCGCGCGGATCGTACGACGTGATGGTGGAGTGGGGCACGGGGACGGGGCCCCTCGCGCTGCGCGCCGTGTGCGGTTGCGGCGGTAGCGGCATCTGCGAGCACGTCGTCGCTACGCTCGAAGCGGTCCGCTCGCAAACAGAAGTAGAAGAATCCACAACGCCGGTGCCGGAATTCGATTTGAGCTGGCTGCCGACGCCGCGCTTGGAATCGAAGCAGCTTCGCGCCCGTTCGGTGTGGCCCGTGTTCGCCTCGCCCGACGGCACGAGCCTCGTCGCGACGCTGGTGCTCGATTCGCCCCGCCTACGCGGCGCGGTGCGCGACGCCGCGGCAATCGTTGCGATGATGGATGCGACGCCGATCGACGATTGGGACGAACTCGATCGCGAATTACTGCGCGACGAAGCGATTCTCGAAGCGTTTGCCGGGCGCAACGTCCAGCGCGCGCTTTCGCGAGCCCTGTTTCGTCTTTCGCGCCATCCGCGGCTGCGATTCGATGAGGATCCCTCGGCCGGCCGGCATCCTTCGGAGCTGCCGGAATTTCGCATCGATTTGCGCGGCGTCGCACTGCGCGCCAAACGTGTGGGACACGGATTCGTGCCGCTGTTCGAAACGGCCGATGGAGCGCCGGTTACCGCGCGCGACGCCCTGCTGCTGGAAGGGCCGCCGACCTGGATATCGACGCGCCGAACGGCGTATCTCGTCGACGGTACCTTCGATGCGAAGAAGGCGATCGAGGTCGCTCGCAATGCCAACGGTTCCACGGGCGACGCGCCGATCGGGACGCGCACGATCGCACGCGTGGCTCCATTTCTCACAAGCGAAGATCGGGGAGCGCTCGGCATTACCGATGCCAAAGAGCCCACGGCCGAAATCGCCGTGGGTTGGAGTTCCGGCGCACTGATCGCGACCTTGACCTTCATCGATCGCGCGACGGGCGCGCGCGCTCCCTACGCCGGGCTCGGCACGATTGCACCCAATGCGGATGGCTTCGTGCGGTTCACGGGTGAGATGGCGGCGGCCCTGCGTTCGCGCTTGATCGAAGCCGGCTTCGTGCCCCGGTCCGCCGATGGTTTTGCGCTGCACGGAGCAGACCGCGCCGCCAACTTCGTGCGCGACGTGCTGCCCGAATGGACCGATCTCGAGCGCCGTCTGGATCCGGGTCTGACCGATCTCGCGCGCGGTAAGAACGAACTCGATATCAACGTGGTCGCCGAGCGCTCCGGCGTCGATTCGGATTGGTTCGAGCTCAAAGTCGACGTCTTCGTGGGCGGTTCGCATGAGGCGCTCACCCAAAAAGAACTCGCCGCGCTCCTTTCCACGAGCGGCCGGTTCGCGGAAGTTCGCGGCAAGCTCGTCGATGTCGAGAAACTGCGCGAGCGCAATGCTTTACTCAGCGATATCGCCGAGCGGCGCCAGAGCGGGCTCGCCGCACTGCTCGCCCTGCGCGACGAACTGCACGAGAGCTTCGGCAACGTGTCGCTGCCTCCGGAAGTCGAGAAAATGCGCGAGCGCTTGCGTAATTTCGAAGGCATCCCATCGGTCGAACCGCCGCAGCTCACCAACGGCACGCTGCGCGGCTATCAGCAGCGCGGTCTCGATTTTCTGGCGTATCTTTCCGAGTTCGGCTTCGGCGGCATCCTCGCCGACGAAATGGGTCTGGGGAAAACGGTGCAGGTGCTGAGCTATCTGCTGCGCCGCAAGAAGCTCGAAGGCGCCGCGCCCTCGCTCGTGATCGCACCGACCTCCGTCACGCATACCTGGGAAAACGAAATCGCCCGCTTCGCGCCGGAGCTCACCACGCTGCGGCTGCATTCCGGCAGCGAACGGGCGGCCCGGTACGACCAAGTGATGGATGCGGACGTCGTGATCACCTCGTACGCGCTGGCGCGCCTGGACGCACAGCAGCTTGCGAACTTCAAGTTTCGCACCCTCATTCTCGATGAGGCGCAGAATGCGAAGAACCCGTCGTCGCAAATCGCGCGCGTGGTGCGCAGTCTGCACGCGGAGCATCGGCTGGCGCTCACGGGCACGCCCGTCGAGAATTCGCTGCGCGATCTTTGGGCGATCTTCGCGTTCGTCGAACCGGGTTTGCTCGGCACCGAGACCTCGTTCCGGCGGCGCTTCGAGATTCCCATTTCGGAAAACGACCCCAAGGCAACGGAGACGCTGCGCTCCCGGCTCGAGCCGTTCTTGCTACGGCGCACGAAAGAAGACGTCGCGCCCGAACTGCCCGAGCGCACGGAAGTCTCGCTCGCCTGCGATCTTTCGCCGCTGCAGCGGCGGCTGTATCGCGGCGTCGCCGAGGCTGCGCGGCGCGATGTGTTCGCGGTCGTCGAGCAGCAAGGGATCGAGCACGCGAGCGTGCACGTGCTGGCAGCGCTGACGCGCCTGCGGCAAATCTGCGCGCACCCGGGCCTCTTGTTCGAAGAGTATCGCGACGAGCCCGAAGCGAGCGCCAAGTTCGAGGCGTTCTTGGAAACGGTCGACGAGATCTTGTCCGGCGGCCATCGGCTCCTGGTGTTCAGCGCCTTCGCCTCGATGCTGCGCATCATGCGCACCGCGCTCGATAAGCGCGATATCGCGTACGGCTACCTCGACGGGTCGACGAAAGACAAGGATCGCCAAGACGAAGTCGCGCGCTTCATGCGGCCCGACGGGCCGCCGTTATTCCTGTGTTCGCTCAAAGCCGGCGGCGTCGGTTTGACGCTCACCGCCGCCGACTATGTGATTCTCTACGATCCCTGGTGGAATCCGGCCGTCGAACGCCAGGCGATCGACCGTACGCATCGCATCGGCCAGCATCGCGCCGTGACGGCCTACCGCCTCGTCTCTTCCGGCACTGTAGAAGAAAAGATTCGCGCTCTTGCGGAGCGCAAATCCAGTCTTTCGCGGAACATCATCAAGGCCGACGGCGCCCTCGCCAAAGCGCTTACGCGCGAAGACCTCGAGACGCTGCTCGCCGATCCCGACTAGCGTTCTTAGCGGTGGCCCCCACCGCCGGCGTGGCCACCCGAGACACCGCCCGAACGTGTCCCCCCGGCAACTCCGGCGTGTCCGTACCCGCCGCCGTAGTGGCCGCCGGTCCCGCCGCCATAGTGGCCGCCGTACCCGCCGTGACCGTAGTAACCGCCGTGGCCGTAATACCCGCCGTGGCCGTAGTAGCCGCCGCCGAAGTAGAATCCGAGGCCAATCCCTGGGCCGTAGCCATAGTACGGATACCCATAGTAGTACGGGTACGGGTACCCGCCGTAGTAGTAGTCCGATGGATAGGGATACGCGCCGTCGCCGTACGCTGCCGGAGGATCGGCAACGGCCGGATCGCCGGCCGGCGGCCCTTCGTCAGCCCCGGAGGCTGCAATCACGCGATCGGCGGCAAACACTCTGCCGGCATTGTGACCCAGGATCGTGACGCGTTCGCCCGGCGCCAAGGCGCGACCGGCCGGCGAAACCGACGTGTTGTTCCCTAACGAAACGCGGTCCGTGAAGCCTCGATCGTCCTGGACGTTGACTTCATTTCCCGAGACCGAAGTGATCGTTCCGTGAATCGCCTCGCCGCCACCGCCGCTTGCATAGCTCGGCGTCGTATCGGCTCGAGCGGCTACCGGCGCTTGGGTTGCCGCGAGCGCGAGCGTTGCGGCGAGGATCGGCGCGAATATCGGTGCGACTGAAGAGAGCGAAAGTTTCTTGTACATGGTGACCCCTCTAACGACACCATTATATACCCAACGGGTTACGCTCGCAAAAGTATTGCGAGCGTTCCGTTTTAGCCGATGCGCGGGCCCCAGCCGGCGAAGTCGCGGTGATGCGCCGGAAACGGGAGCGATGGTCTTGCGTCGTCGCGCGGCTTGTCGATTGTTTTTGGTCTGATCATTGTGGCGAGCTCCTTGGTGAAGTGACGTTCCATGTAGCGTTGGAAGGGAGTAAATGTTTCGTGAATTTTGCGCGCTTAGAGCCGGCGTATCGAACCGCTGCCGTCGATTTCGCTCGAAACGTGTTTGGGCGTTCCGAGGACCGACACGTCGCCGCTGCCTTCGATGCGAACGGAAAGTGTCGCCGGTGCGGCCAGCTTCACGTCGCCCGAACCTTCGGTGACGACGCGCATCGATGTCGATCGCAGTCCTAAGAGGTCCGCGCTGCCCGAGCCGCTTAGCTCGACATCGGCATTGCCGACCTCACCGCTTGCGACCAGTTTTCCCGAGCCTTCAAGGCGCGCCGTGAAGCGGCTGCACGTGGTGTCTCGAACGAAGACGTTCGCACTGCCGTCGACTTCGATATAGTCGAGCGACGGCAGATATACGAGGATTCGCTTGGGATCGACGTCGTTATCGGAACCGTTCGACTGCTCGAGGGTGAGAATCCCATCGTCCACCTCGGTACGGGTATGCTCTTCCCTATAGGTGTCGTGTTGAAAGTCGACCGAAGGCTGCGAGCCGCGCCGTACTTCGATATCGACGCTGCCGTCGACCTCGATGCGATGAAACGGTGCGAGGTTGCGGTGATTGCCTTTGGGCACGATATCGTCGTCGGCAATTTCCCGCTGCGCCATATCGTCGGCGTGCGAGATCGATCGCTCGATTGCGGGCCACTCCGAACTCGGCGCGAGTTTTTCGGAGAGTTGCCGCGCGATATCGAGCCCTACTCCGGTGCCCAGTGCCGCTGCAGCTTTTGCTATTTGCGCGGCGTGCATTTTCGGATCGCGTTGCGACTGCTGCAGCGAACGCTGCTTCGCGATTTGTGGCGCCTTTAGGATAGAGGTGCGCTCGGCTTGTTGCAGCGACCGTTTCATCGTCGCTTCGATGACGGCGCTGGCGATTGCGGCAGGCGTCGCTCCGCTTGCGATCCGCAGGATCGCGGCTCGCGGCCGCTCCGGCTGCTTCGCTACCGGCGATGGTATCGCAATCGGCACGGGCACGGCTACGGGGGCAGCTGCTGCGGCCGCAGGATCCTCGAGAGCGATCGCGGGCGCGCGCGATGCGTGCGCAAAGATGAGGACGACGCTGAGCGCGGCCAAGCCGCATGCTGCGAGCGGCGAAAGGCGCGGCAATGCGTTGCGTTTGGAATCCAAGAGCTGTTCGATGCGCCGCGTGATTTGTTTGGGTGTGAAGAGGGCGCCCGGCGCGACGATGCGTCGCGCCGGCAGGCGCGCGGATTCGACCAGGCGCCATAGGCACGTCGCGTAGCGATGCGCGCGGCCGGTCTGCGCGACGACCGAATCGTCGCACGCGATCTCGCGCTGAAGCGAGATCTGGCGGCTTACGATCGAAATCACGGGATTGAACCAGAACGCCGCAGCGATCGCGCACCCAAAGAAGTTCGTGACGTCGTCGTAGCGGTTGAGATGGGCGTGCTCGTGCATCACGATCTGGTCGAGGTCGGCCGCCGATTCTTGCCCGGCGACGAGCAGCGGTAAAAGGATCGCGGGCTTGCCGAAGCCGACCGCCACGGGCACGTCCACTTCTGCGCTGACCAGGAGCCGCGCGGGACGGCCGGTGCGCGAGCTGTGGCGATACCGGCGCAAGCGCCGCGCGACGTGTTCATCGAGGCCGACCGCTTCGGTTTTGATCCGCATCAGCGCGACGAGGCCGTATCCGAGGATGAGGGCACGGATGGCGGCGACGGTAAGCCAAAGGACGATCGCCGCCGTTGCGGCCCCAGGCCGTTCGACGACCGTTCCTATCGCGATGGCTAGCGCGCTCATCCACTGGGCGACGTGCGGCTTCGCGATCGTTTGCGCAGCCGGCTCGGCTGCGGCGTCGCGCGAGGGCGCCAGCGCCGCGCGCAGGGGCGCGGGCTCTGCGGATGACACCCGTGCGGACATCGCCGCCGCCGGCGAGCGGGCGGCATGGTGTTCGATACGGCCGAACGATGTCGTAGCGCTCGCGAGAGGCAGTAGGACGGTGACGACGAGGACGATCCACCACAGTGCGTGCTGCGTGGTCGCGCTCTGACGGGCGATGCGGTTGAAGACGGTCACGAGCAACGCTAAGCCGGCGGCTACAAGGATGCCGGTTCCGAACGCGTCGAGGAGGACGCGGGCGAAGGCATCGTAGGTGCCAATCATGCGCTCTCCTCGCCGGCGGCGCGGTCGAGCAACTCGCGAATTCGCTTCACCTCGCGTTCGTCGAGCGAATCGGCGTCGAGCAGTTTGAGCATGAGCGCACGCGGCGAGTTATCGAAAAACCGCGACACGACGTAATCGATTACGTTGGAACGGGCCTCTTCTTGCCCGACTTTGGACGAATACACAAATGCGCGGCCGACGGCGCGGTGCTTCACGTACCCTTTGGTTTCCAGTATGCGCAGCGTGGTGAGCACCGTGTTGTAGGCGAGCGGCGGATCGCCCAGGGCCGCAACGACATCGGTTACCGTGCAGTCGCCTTGAGCCCAGAGCACGTCCATCAAGCGCAGCTCGGCTTCCGTTAGAGTCGGCGATTTCTTGCGCGCCATACTACGCTCGGCTCACGCGGATGGAACCCGAGAGCGTTCGCAACGAGATGCGGCCGCCGCCCCGGCCGAGCGTGATGGTTCCACTGCTTCCGACAATCCCGTTGTCCCGCTGCGAGAAGGTCACGCCCGGATCGGCGATGAGGCTGCCGCTCAGGGTGCGGGCGTAGATCGAAGCGTTGACGCTCTGCGGCACGGTGAGATGGATCGAACCGTTAACCGTTTCGAGCTGGACGCCATCGACGTTTGCCGACTCGGACAGGATCGCATCGATCGATCCGTTGACGGTTTTCGCGTTCGCGTGCCCGCTCGTACCGATGCGGATGTTGCCCCTCACGACGCCGGCGCGTACGTCGTTGCGGAGTTGCGTGGCCGAGACGTTGCCTTCGACCGTGTTCGCGACGACGCGGGCATCGAGCGGGACGGTGACCGCGATGTCGACGTTGACATCGTTGCCGTCGTTATTTGAATCCGGGTGATGGTCGCCGCAGTCGCTGCTGCCGGGATAGCGCGTGCAGATGACGAGGGAATCGCCGTCGTGCCGCAGCTGCACCGTAACCGCTGATGGGTCGCTCGTACGCGAGGTGGCGTGCGCGTGCACGGTAACGGTAGCATCGGCAGCCTGCGTCACCGTAATCGAGCCGGAAACGTCGCGGATTTCAATCGTCGTTGCGGAGCCGATACCTTCACGTAGATCGGTGTCGTGGCTGCGCACGTTCTGCGCGGAAGCCGGGGCCGGAAGGGCCGCGAGCAGCAGCAGGGCGGTGCACGTGATGGCGCAGACGTCGTTCATGTGCGCATGGTAACCCCGGGACATCGTCCTGTCAACTATACAATTAAGAGTTGATGAGCGAGGTGCCGCCGGGCCCTGGGCCAAATTTTGGGTTGCATGGGGCTTCCCAGTTACGCCTGTGGTCCAAGCAACGTCCCGTTGCTCGGGGAAACGCTCGGAGCGGCCTTCGATCGGATCGCGGCCACCTACCCCGAGCGTGAGGCCGTCGTCTGCTGCCAGAGCGGCCGCCGGCTCACCTACAGCGCCTTGCGGGCCGAAACGGACGCGTTCGCTCGCGGCCTCCTCGGGCTCGGCGTTGGGCACGGCGACCGCGTCGGCATTTGGTCGGCCAACAACCTCGAGTGGGTGATCGCGCAGTTTGCGACGCCGAAGATCGGCGCCATCCTGGTGAACATCAATCCGGCCTATCGCTCGACCGAAGCCAGGTACGCCCTGCGCCAGTCGGGCGTCTCCGTGTTGCTGATGCAGATCCGCCACAAGACGAGCGACTACGCGCAAATGCTTGCGGAGATTCGGCCGGATCTTCCGGCGCTGCGCCACGTCGTGCTCATCGGCGACGACGAACTGGAGACGCCGCTCGAGGCACTCCGTTGGGGCGACGTTGCTTCGCTCGCGGGTGCGCGCGTTACCGCGGCGGACCTCGCGGATCGGCTCGCCGCCACCCAATTCGACGACGCGATCAACATACAATACACGTCGGGCACCACGGGGTTTCCCAAAGGCGCGACGCTGACGCACCACAATATCCTCAACAACGGGTACTTCATCGGCGAAGGCTGCCGGTACACGGAACGCGACCGCGTGTGCGTTCCCGTGCCGTTCTATCACTGCTTCGGTATGGTGCTCGGGAACCTCGCGATCGTGACGCACGGCGCGACGATCGTCATTCCCAGTGCTGCCTTCGATCCCGAGAGTTCGCTTGCAGCGGTGCAGGCGGAACGCTGCACCGCCCTCTACGGCGTTCCGACGATGTTCATCGCCGAATTGGCGTTGCCGAATTTCGCGAGCTTCGATCTGCAGTCGTTGCGCACGGGCATCATGGCGGGTTCGCCCTGTCCCGTGGAAGTGATGAAGCGCGTGCAAGCCGAGATGCACATGCCCGAGGTAACGATCTGTTACGGGATGACGGAAACGTCGCCCGTTTCGGCCCAAACGGCCGTGGACGATCCGCTCGACAAGCGCACGGAGACGGTCGGCCGCGTGCATCCCCACCTCGAGATCAAGATCGTCGATGCCGAGAATCGCATCGTGGAGCGCGGAGTACCGGGCGAGTTGTGCACGCGCGGCTACAGCGTCATGCTCGGTTATTGGGAAGATGCCGAAGGCACGGCGCGCTCGATCGATGCGGCGCGCTACATGCATACGGGCGACATCGCGACGATGGATGCGCAAGGCTACGCGGCGATCGCCGGGCGCATTAAGGACATGGTCATTCGCGGCGGCGAGAACATCTATCCGCGCGAACTCGAGGAATTTTTGTACGGACATCCGAGCGTCAAAGACGTGGCCGTGATCGGCGTCCCGGACGAAAAGTACGGCGAAGAACTCTGCGCGTGGATCGTCCTGCGCCCCGGGGCCGAGCCCGACGAAGAGAGCATCAAGGCGTTTTGCCGGGGGCGCATCGCGCACTACAAAGTGCCGCGCTACGTCACCTTCGTCGCAGAGCTTCCGATGACGGTTACCGGCAAGATTCAGAAGTACAAGATGCGAGAAATCAGCGCGCGGGAGCTGGGTCTGCAGCTGCCGGCTGCCGTCGCCTCCGTCTAGGTGGCGAGCGTTCGGATCCGCGCACTGCTCTTCGACGTTTTTGGAACGCTCGTCGATTGGCGCGGCAGCGTTGCCTCCCAACTGGAAGCCTTCGGAAGCGAACGCGCCATCACGTGCGACTGGTACGCCTTCGTCGACGCCTGGCGCGGTGAATACGTGCCCTCGATGGACGCGGTGCGCAACGGATCGCGCCCGTGGGTCAATCTCGACACGCTTCATGGCGAATCGTTCGACCGGCTTGCGGAGCGCTTCGCCCTGCCGCCGCTCTCCGCAGAGGACCGGCTCCGGGCCGTGCGCTGCTGGCACGCGCTAGAACCGTGGCCGGAGGTTTCGGCGGCACTCGAACGCCTACACGAGCGCTACGTGCTGGCGACGCTCTCGAACGGCAACGTAGAGCTGCTGGTCGATCTCGCGCGTCATGCCAAGCTGCGCTTCGACACGATCTTTTCGGCCGAACTGTTCCAACATTACAAGCCGGATCCGCAAACGTATCTCGGCGCGGCGGCGCTGCTGGGCTGCGCTCCGGCCGAAACGATGCTGGTTGCGGCGCACGAGAGCGATTTGCGTGCTGCAGCAGGCAACGGCCTGCGCACCGCATTCGTTTCGCGTCCGGCGGAGTACGGCCCCCGAGGCGCTTCGGCCGGTGCCATGCCCGAAGGGTTCGATGCGGCGGTGCGGGGACTGGACGCGCTCGCGGAGCTCGAGTTCTAGCATCGCGAAGACATCGAAGATCGCTCTGCTATTGCGGCTGCTCGCCGCAATCGACGAGGGACGACATAGTTTCGAAGGCCTCAAGACGCGAATCGATGCGGAGAAACCGCCGAGCACGCGCACGCTGCGCCGCTATTTGTCGACCCTGCTCGAGGCCGGCTTTCCGTGGTACTACGATCGCACGAGCGATACGTACGTGTTCGACGATGGATATTCGCTGCGCAAACTCGAACTCTCCGGCAACGAACTCTTCGACTTTCTCGCGCTGCGCGGCATCGCAACCTCGCTCGGCGGTTCGATCGGAGCCTCGATGGAAGAGGTCGCGGGTAAGCTCGGTGCCGTAGCGGCCGATTCGACGGCGCGTGCTACGTCGGCGAAATCCGCGGTTCGCGTGCACTTGGCCGATCCGCGTCTCGATCCCGAACGCAGCGGCTATTTCGAGATCCTGCGTAAGGCGCAGCGCGAGCGCCAGAGCGTCCGCTTCGCTTACGTCGACAAAGCCGGGAAGCGCTCGCAGCGCCACGTCGACGTCTACGGTTTCGTCGTCTCGGGAGGACGAGTCTACGCGGTCGCGCACGATCGGGGCCGCGGTGCGCGCCGCGTGTTCGCGCTCGATAACCTCTCGGCGGTCAAGATCTCACCGCAGCGCTATTCGATTCCCGACGATTTCGATATCGAAGCCTTCGCGGCGCGTTCGGTCAGCGGCATCATGCACTCCGATACGGTCACGACGGTGACCGTCGCATACTCGCCCGTCGTCGCGCGCGCGGCTCGTGCGGACCGCGTCGTGCGCGAGCGGACGATTCGCGAACTGCCCGACGGGTCCGCCGAGATCGATTACGAGATCGACGATCCGGGCGAATTCTTGCGCTGGGTCTTAAAATGGGGCGCGGAGGCCGAGGTCCTCGCGCCCGAAAGCGTGCGGCGCGGCGCGATCGCTTTAGTGCGCGCCATCGTCGCTCGCTATGACGGAGATGGCTCTAAAGTGCTAAAGCACTAAAGCAACCGAGCCTCGCGATTTCTCGCGAGGCTCGGAAGACGTGTTTTCTCTCGCGCGTACCGGGTCCCGCCGCGAAGCGTGATCCGAAGACGATTGCGATGCGTCTTCACGTTTGACGCCCTTCATTGCTGAAGTGAGCTTAGTATAAATGACGACGATTTGCTCGACAAGTGCGTTACGAGTTTACGCACAATTCATCCACAAGAAATTGCAGTTATTCGCCGAATCCACAGCTTTTACGCCCTGGAGAACGTTATTGCCGACCCGATTTTCCACAGCGCGGTTCGCGCTCATCGCGCTCGGCGCGGCTGCGATCCTCGCCGCGGCTCCGGCCGCGCGCGCGCAATCATCTGCGGGTGCCACGATCGACGGCATCCGCTGCGACCAATCCGAGGGCGCGGTCTTTCACATCCATCAGCACGTGGCCATCTTCGATCGCGGCCAGCCGATCGAGATTCCGGACGACGTCGGGCGGCCGTCGACCGCGCCGTGCTTGTATTGGATGCACACGCACACCGCAGACGGAATCGTGCACGTGGAGTCGCCGGTCATCCGTTCCTTTACGCTCGGGAATTTCTTCGATATCTGGGGGCAGCCGCTGTCGGCCACGCGCGTCGGCCCCGCCGTCGTGAAGAAGGGTCAGCTCCACATTTTCGTCGATGGGCAACCCTACCACGGCGACCCGCGCGCGATCGGCATGACGCTGCACGCCGACATCACCCTCGAAGCGGGCCCTCCCTACGCGAAGCCGGCTCCCTTCACCGATTGGCAAGGCCAGTAGCGCAAAGCCGCTATAATAGCGCTCGCAGCTCTCGAGCAAAATCGCCGAACCGCGGATCCGTCTCGGGGCCGGCCGGCAGCGAGGTGTAGACGACCAGGACGAAGCGGCGGCCGTCTTCGAGGGTGAGGATGCCGCCGTCGTGCGAAACGTCGTCCGTGTCGCCGGTCTTGTGAGCGAAGCGATCCCCCGCGCGTAAACCGCGCGAGAGCTTATCGTTCCAGACTTGCGCCGCAAGCGCGTCGTAGATGAAATCGGTGCCGCTTCGCGCGCGCCGCTCGATTTCATGGAACAGCATGGCCGCGTCGCGGGCGGGGTGCGCGTTGCGGCCGGTTGCGAAGGGATCCTCGATCAGGGGGAGGCTCCCCGAAAGTTTGCGCCGCACCGCGGTCTCCACGAGGCCGAACGGTGCGCAAGCCGGCCCGATCGTCTCGCGGCCGAGCACGTCGATCAGCACGTTGGTCGCCACGTTGTCACTGGCCGAAAGCATCGCGCGAGCCAGCTGCCCGAGCGTCGCGCGGCAGCCGGCAATAAAGGGCGACGGCGCATCGTTTGTGGTGATGTTTGAAACATCGACGAGCCGCTCGTCGTCTAGGTTGAGGATCCGCGCTTCGCACTGGAGCGCCAGGGCTATCGCGATCGGGACCTTGATCATGCTCGCGGGATACAAGGGCAGGCGCGCTGCCAGCGATGCGCCGGCCTCCGGTTCACCGGCTGCCTCGAGCACGATGGAGGCGCTGCCGAGTCCGTGCCGGGCCGCTAACCGCTCGAGGAGGGGGGCGTCGATCATCAAGTTGTGATGCAAGCAGGTACTTGCATCAGCCTCGGGATCGTGATACATTGCGCGTGCAAGTACCCGCATGGGTGGAAGGGTCGCATCTTGTCAAGCTCTCTCGAACGGCTCGGATACGCCGTTTTGAAACCGGTATCTCCCGAATCACTGCGCGAGCTTCGCGCTACGATTAAGCGCGACATCGCCGCCGGGGCAGATTCGATCGCGGTCGACGTCGACGACATCGACCACCTGGATTCGCCGATTATCGCCGCACTGATCTCGATCTTGCGGGATTCGCGGGAGTGCGGGGTCCAAGTGCGCTTGCGAGCCACGCGGCAGGGCATTCTCGACACCTTACGGGTCACCGGACTCGACCAGGTGTTCACCATCGTTTCGAACGTTGCGGCACCGTTGCCCGCGCCTCCGGCCCGGGCGACGGCTGCCAAGCGCCCCAAGAGCCGTCGCGCGGCAGCCCTGCTGGCCGGCGCCGTCTTTGCTGCCGCGGCGATCTTGCGCGGGCAGGCCACCGCAGCCGATGAGTTCGCGCCGCTCGATATCGTTCACAAAGTCGCCGCCCAAAACGCCGCCATGCGCACGTACCGCGCGTCCTTTAGCATCGATGTTGCGCTCCGAAGTTTCCCGTACGTGTCGCAGCATCTTCAGGGGACGTCGTACTACGAACGGCCCGACAACTACGAGATCGTCTTCGATAACGTTCCCTCGTATGCCAAGGGCTTCGATAAGATCTATACCGATGTCGGCGATCCGAGCAGCTGGCCGGCGCGCTTCAGCATGACCCTGGTCGGCCAGGACGAGGTCTCCGGGCATAGCGATTTGGTCGTTCGGCTCGTTCAGAAGGTGCGTGGTATGATCGACCATGAGGATGTCCGCGTCGATCCGGCCGCCTGGCACATCGACGAGATGGAGTGGCACTACTACAACGGCGGGACGATCGCAATGACGCAGGAGTACGAAACGGTCGGCGGTTTCACGGTGCTTGCGAAGCAGCACGCGACGATTCGCATTCCGTTCCTGCACGCGGCCGCCGAGGCGGTCTATCACGATTATCAGACCAACGTCGCGATCGACGATTCCGTTTTTACGCGGAACAAGCACTAGCATGCTGCGCGAACCGGAGATTCTGGGCAAGAGCGGCGTCGAGGATACGCGGCTTCGCATTTTCGCCGCCACCCGTGCGCTGTACGCGTCCAAGGGCAGCCGCGGAACGACCACGCGTGAGATCGCCGAACGGGCCGGGGTGAATGAAGCCACGCTCTTTCGCCACTTCGGCACCAAGGGGCAGCTGCTTTCCGGGATGCTCGACTACTATACGAGCACGCCGCATATCCCGGAAATGCTCGAGCGGGTAAGCCATCTCGGCACGATCGAAGAACAGCTGCTCGCCCTCGCCTTCAGCGCGGTCGAGTCGCTTCGGCGTAAAGAAGATCTCATCAAGATGTCCATGGCTGAGGAGCTCAGCAATCCCGAAGGGTGCACGTGCGCCTGGCGGGCTCCGACCGAAGCGCGCCGCATGCTAACGGAGTTTTTCGCCGCCAGGGTAGCTTCGGGCGAGTTGCGCGGCGAAGCGCACCTCCTATCCCGTACATTCATGTCTCTCTTTTTTGCTCTCGTCTTGGCGCGCGGCATCTGGGACGACGAAGCTGCCACCCCGGACGAAGCCGTCACCACGATGGTCGACATCTTTCTGAACGGAGCGCGAGCACACTAGCATGGCAACCACACATCCGGGCGTCGTTTCGACGGAGACCAACGGTGCGCGGACCGGCCCAAATCCGGCCGTGCGCATCGCGCTCATCATCCTGGGCGCAATCGTTCTCTTGGTTGCGCTCTTTTACGGCGTCAAATTTTTGGCATACGCAAGCACGCACGAAACCACGGACGATGCGACGATCGATGCCGACGTCGTTCAGGTGACGAGTAAGATCAACGAGCGTGTCAACCATATCTACGTCGACACGAATCAGAGCGTGAAACGCGGCGAACTCCTCATGGCGCTGGACGATTCGAACGAAAAGGATGCGTACAATCAGGCGAAGGCTACCGTTGCGGCGCAAGAAGCGCAGGCCAGGGCCGCGTTCGCGAACGTGACGCTGACGGTCGATACGCAGAAGGCTCAGAACCTGCAAAACGAAGGCAGCATCAGCCAGGCCAAGGCCAACATCTCGAGCGCCGCATCGCAAGCCTCATCCGCCGACCAGCAGATCGCCGTCGCGCAAGCCGGCGTCGATGTGGAGACCCAGCAGCTCAAGGTCGCAAACGACGGCGTACCGGGAGCGCTCCAGAATCTGCGCAAAGCCCAGGCAGATCTCGCGCGCACGCAGGCCCTCGTGAAGTCCGGCGACATCGCAGCGCAACAGCTCGATGCCGACCGTGCCGCCTACGAGTCGGCGCGATCGCAGTATTCGCAGGCGCTCGCCAATGTCGGCGCCGCCGAAGCCGACCTCGCGCAGGCCCAGCAGAAGCTTTCGTCCCAGCGTTTCTCGACCGCGAGCACGCAGTCGCTCATCGGCGTCCAACAAGGCACGCTCACGACGGCCCAAGGCAAATATCAAGAGAGCGATGCCCCGAGCCGCGTCCCCGCACAGGAAGCGTCGGCCCAAGCTGCGCAGGCACAGGTCGGTGCTCTGCACGCGCAGCTCGCCACGGCAGCCGACAACCTTTCGTACACGCGCATCATTTCGCCGATCGACGGCTACGTCGGCCAGAAGAATGTCGAGATCGGTCAGACGGTAGCCGCGGGCGAGTCGCTGATGACCCTCATTCCCGCCACGCACATCTACGTCACGGCGAACTATAAAGAAACGCAAGTCGGGCACATGAAGGTCGGCCAAGAAACCGACATCGCGGTCGACGCGTACAAGGGCGTGAAGTTCATCGGCCACGTCGATAATCTGTCGCCCGCGTCGCAGAATACATTTAGCCTCGTGCCCGCACAAAACGCAACCGGTAATTTCGTGAAGGTCACGCAGCGTCTTCCCGTTCGCATCCTGTTCGATCGCGTGGAGAACGGCAATCTCGCGGATTACGCGCTGCGCCCCGGCATGTCGGTCGAGACATCCGTGAAGGTCAAGTAGCCGGTACTCATGGCATTCGCGGTCGCGCGCTCGTCGAATGGAGCGAGGCCTCACCCAGCCCCGGCCGCGTTCGCGCAGCAGCGCGACGTTACCGAATTTGGTTGGCGCCGCACGCTGATCACGCTTGCGATCGTCACGGCAACGCTGCTCGAAATCGTGGACGTGACGATCGTCAACGTCGCGCTGCCGAATATTCAGGGCAATTTCGGCGCCTCCGTCGATCAAGCGGCGTGGATCGGCACGGGTTACATCATCGCAAACGTTATCGTGATTCCGATTACGCCGTGGCTACAGATGCGCTTCGGGCGGCGTCAGTATTACGTTGCATCGATCGCGATTTTCCTGATCGCTTCGGTTGCGTGCGGACTCTCGGGAACGCTCGAACAGCTGGTGTTCTGGCGCATCATTCAGGGTCTCGGGGGCGGCGGCTTGATCTCGACTTCGCAGGCAATCCTGCGCGAGACCTATACGAATGCGGAGCAGGGAAAAGCCGCCGGCATCTTTTCGATGGGCGTCATCGTCGGCCCGACGCTGGGCCCCGCGCTCGGCGGCTTTATCACGGATCAATTCTCCTGGCGATGGGCGTTTTTCGTCAACGTGCTTCCCGGCATCATGGCGATCGTCATCGTGCTGCTGCTCCTGCGTAATCCGCAGCGTCCGATGAAAATGCCGCTCGATTACGTCGGCTTGAGTCTGCTCGCAATCGGGATCGGCGGCATGCAATATGTGCTCGATCAAGGTCAGCGCAAAGACTGGTTCGACGATTCGTCGATCGTCGGCTGCGCGTGGGCGGCGGTACTCGGTCTCGTATCGTTCGTCGTGTGGGAACTGCGCCAAGCGCGCCCGATCGTGAATCTTTCCGTGCTCCGCCATCGTTCGGTTGCGGCGGGAAGTTTGCTCGGGATGGTGCTCGGCATCAGCTTATACGGCACGGTTCTCATTCTGCCGCAGTACGTGCAAGGCTTGCTCGGCTTCACCGCGACCGACTCGGGTGTGCTGCTCGTTTTTCGCGCGGGCACGATTCTCGTACTGACCCCGATCGTAGCGATGATCTGCTCCAAGGGTAAGGTAGATCCGCGCTACTTCGTTGCCTCCGGTTTCATCTTCGTCGGCATCTCGAACCTCATGCTGGCCAACGTCACGACGACCGGCTCCGATTTCTGGACGTTTGCCATTCCGCTGGCGCTCAGCGGTGTCGGCCTCTCGCAACTCTTCGTGCCCCTGACACTCTCCGTTCTCGGCGGCATCGAGCCGCGCGAGATACCGGGTGCCTCCGCATTCTTCAATCTCTCGCGCCAAGTCGGCGGAAGCATCGCGATCGCCGCGCTCGTAACGATCCTCGCGCGCTCGAACGCCATCCACCAAACCGAACTCGGCTCGTCCGTTTCGCTGCACCGCACCGCCGTCTCTTCGTTCCTATTCGGTGACGGCGGCGCCCAGTCGCCCAGGGCCATCTCGGATCTCAATCGCTTGGTCTCAAACCAGGCGCTCGTCCTGTCGTTCGCCGACACCTCACGCGCCGTCGCCTACATCACGCTCTGCCTCGCCCCACTCGCAATCATCCTAAAACGTCCCGTGATACCAATGCGCGGCGGTCCCGGCGGCGGCCCCGCCGTCCCAGCCGCTCCGCTCCCCCCGCCGCCCATCGGCGGAAGTCCCCTCGCCGGACCGGCAGTCCCGGTCTTAGCTCGAACATAATGGGTCCGTAGCCGACTCGGGCTCAAAGAGCCCGGGCCGTGGGTCCGCCCCCGGGGCAGCGGGGTTCGTGAAAAGCTCTGGGCCCGGGAGTCCGGGCAAGGGCATCGGGGGGCACGCCGCCCCGATCTCAAAGGAGAAAGAGTCAGTTGTTACACCTTATGGCGTTGGCGCTCGCCGCCGCGACACCGATGCCGACCGAAGCAGCCACACCGGGCGCCATAGCGAGCCCCGTACCGATCGCGACCGCGACCGACGAACCCTCGCCGAGCGCGAGCGACTCGCGGCCGAGTCCGCCCGCGTCGCTCGTCCAACCGCCCGTGCCGGCCCTGCAGCCCGCCTACGATTCCAGCGCGGCGGGCGAGCCGTCCGGCGACATCGCGGGTGTGGACCAGCCGTTCGTCGGGATCAGCCTCGACGATGCGATCTCGATGGCGCTCTTTCGCAACACCGATCTCGCGATCTCTCAATCGAACCGCCGCATCGCCGGCTATGAGATCGTCGCCGCGAAGGGCGTTTACGACGTAAAGTTCATGCTGCAGCCCTCCTACGCGGTCGCGGTCGAGTCTGCGACCTCGACGCTGCAAGCCGGCCCCGGTAACGGACCGATCACGCAGATCACGGCGGGCGCGCAAGCTGGTTTCGCCGGAAGCACGACGAGCGGAGGAACCTACAACGTCTACACGTCGGCGCAACGCATCGACAACAACTTCCAATACAACAGTTACGATCCGTATTACGAAACGTCGCTCGGATTCCAGTACACCCAGCCGCTTTCGCGCAACGCCGGCATCGACGAAAATCGCCGGCAGCTCCAAATCGCAAAAATCAATCACGACCTCTCGACGGATAGCGCGCTCCTGACGGCATCGAACACGCTCGATAGCGTGCTGACTGCATACTACAATCTCGTGAGCGCATGGAAGAGCGTCGCGATCTCGGAACAAGCGCTGCGTTCCGCGAAGGCGCAAGAGGAGTCGAACGCGCGCCTCGTGCGGCACGGCGCGGCGGCTCCGGTCGATATCGCCGAATCGGACACGCAAGTTGCCGAGTTCCAAGACGACGTCTATTCCGCGATCGCGAACGTCGCGAGCCTGCAGAATCAACTCAAGGGTTTGCTGCTCGCGAATCCTGCCGATCCGCTGTGGACGGCGAATCTCGTTCCGGTATCGACGGCGATGCCCGCAATTCCGGAACCGAAGATCGGGGACTTAGTGGTGCTTGCCCTGCGCCACCGCCCCGAGATCGCGCAACTGCGCGAGAACATCCGCGAAGAAAACGTGAACGTAACCTATGAGAAGAATCAGAAGCGGCCGCAAGTCGATCTGAACCTCGGCGTCGCCGAGAACGGGTTCGCGGGCGCTCCGGTCAACATCAGTAATACCCCGCTCTTCGCGGTGATCGGCGGCGAGATCACCGACATCAATGCGCTGATCGCGCGCGCGAACGCGGCGATGCCCGGTTCCCCGCTGTCGCCGATCGATGCCGCCGCACTCGAAACGCCGGTCTCGGCGGGAACGATCGGCAAGATCGGCCAGGCCTACGGTTCTTCACTCAAGGGAGCGTATCCCCAGTATCAGATTTCCGCGACCCTTTCGTTTCCGCTGCGCAACCGGACGGCCGAAGCGAACTATGCGGCGGAAGTCGAGCGAAGCCGCTCGCTGCAGACGCAAGAAGTCGCGCTGATCCAGCGCGTGCAGATCGAAGCGCGCAACGCCGTGCAGACCTACCGTTCGGCGAGGTCGCGAATCGTCGCCTCGACGGCGGCGAGAAGGAACGCTGAAATCGTCGCGGCAAGCGAGTTGCGCAAATTCAAAGCCGGCGCCTCAACGACGTTTCTGGTGCTGCAGCGGGAAGTCACACTCGAGAACGCGCGCACCACGGAATTGCAATCTCAAACCGATTTCCAGCGCGCGCTCGTCGAAATCGATCGCGTATCCGGGACGATTCTCAGCGATCACAACGTCGATGCGCGGACGCTTGGAACCTCACCCGAGGGCGCCGTGCCGGACATTCTGGCCCCGCAACCGTAGGGTGCCGAACGCAGAAGCGCCGGTGGTCGGACGGCGCTCCTGCGGCCCCGCGCTCGTGACGCGGATGCGAAAAGCGTAGCAGCCGCGCTTGAGAAGACGCTGAGAGCGGGCTAGGCTCGCGCGATCGTCGTAGGCACGCCGCGGTAGGCGAGCAGCCACGCTTCGAACGCTTTCGCCGGCAGCGGGTGGCTGATGCCGAACCCTTGCGCGAATTCGGCCCCCAAGCGTGCGATCTCGGCGTAACACGGTTGATCTTCCACGCCTTCGACCACCACGTCGACACCCAGACGATGCGCGAGTTCGATCGTCGACGAAACGATGGCCGCATCGTCGGGATCGGTCGCCATGCCGATGACGAACTGCTTGTCGATTTTGAGCTCGTCGACGGGAAATTGCTTGAGATGCGCGAGCGAGGAATAGCCCGTGCCGAAATCGTCGATCGAGATTCGAATGCCGAGTTGCGAGAGGCCGCGTAAGGATTCCGCCGCGCGTTCGGCTTCAGTCGTCACGGTGGTTTCCGTCAGCTCGAGGCACAGCTGGTGCGGATCGATCTCGTAGAGGGCGAGCAAACGGGAGATCGACTCGCTCAGACGTCCATCGCGCAGGTCTTGCGCCGAAAGGTTCACCGCGATGCGCAGCGCGCTACCGTTACGATTCCAGCGTTTCACCTGACGGATCGACATGCGCAGCACCCAATCGGTGAGGCGATCCATCATGCCGATCTCTTCGGCGAGCGGGAGGAACAGGTCGGGGTACAGCAGCCCGCGTTCGGGGTGCTGCCAGCGAACGAGGGCCTCGACACCGAGCACGGCGCCGGTCGCGACATTGATCTGCGGCTGAAAATGCAAAACGAGCTCGTCGTTGGCGATGGCTGCCGGCAGGGCGCTTGCCATCGTGAGGCGATCGAGGGCGTGATCGTCCTCGGTTCGCGAGAAAATCGCGATGCCGCTGCGGCGGCGCTTTGCGGCGTACATCGCAACGTCGGCTTGGCGCAAGAGCGCCGCAGCCGTCGTATCCGGCTCGCCGAGCGCGATCCCGACGCTGGCCCCGACGTTGATCATTTGCAGGCCGACGTGGTACGGGCGGGCGAGCGAGGTGACCAGCCGTTCTGCGACGACTGTCGCGTCGTCGATGTCGCCGCCCGAAAGCACGATCGCGAACTCGTCGCCGCCCAGACGCGCGGCAAAATCGGTGTCGCGCACTTGACGCCGCAGTCGCGTGGCCACTTCGCACAGCAGCGTGTCGCCGCAATGATGGCCGAGCGCGTCGTTGACGTCTTTGAAACGATCGAGATCCACCATCAGCAGCGCGACCTTGGTGGCTTCGCGCGCAGCCTGCGCGAGGGAATCCTCGAGACGTATGTCGAGCATGCTGCGGTTGGGAAGGCCTGTGAGCGCATCGTGCGAGGCTTGCATCGCGAGTTGCGCTTCGGCGAAGCGCCGATCCGAGATGTCGCGCGCGTTGAAGATGACGCCGCGTACGGCCGGGTCGGTGAGGGCGTTCGTTGCGACGACGTCGAGTACGTGCGAGATGCCGTCGGCATGGGTGACGTCGAGTTCGAAACGCTGCGTTGCGGGTGCTCCGGCTTTGGCGCGCTCGAGCACCGCGGTCACGAGCGTTTCGCCTCGGGCATCGAGCATCGAATGGAAGCCGTCGCGCATCAAGCTCGCAGGCGGGCGGCCCAGAAGCGTGGCGTGAGATGGGCTCGCATAGGTCGCGTTGCCGTTTCGACCGAGTACCAGGACCAGTTCCGTCGCATTGTCGGTCAGCGCCCGGAAGTGGCGGTCTCGCAGGACGACCGTGGCGCGGATGTGCCCGATCGCGATTCCCACGATCGCTTCCATCGCGACGACCGTGACGTCGACGTGCTCGGTGAAGAGCGCAAAAAGGGCTGCGATGCCGACCGAAGCGCCGACGCCGCCCGGAATCTCGAAGCGGTAGGCGGCGGCACAGACGAGCAGCAGCGAGCAAGGGAACAGGGCAGCCGATGCTGCGGGCCCCGCGGCCGGGACAGCGTGCGCGATCCAGAGATCGGCGAGCACGATAGCGGCGCAAAGCGCGAGGGGAAGATTGCGCATCCGATTCGGCCAACGCAAAACTCCAACGCCCATAAAAGAAGAGTCGGTGGAGAGTCCCGCACGACTGAGCCTTGCGACCTAGTCTACGAAGAGACTTTACGTGGCCTTTACACTGTCCGCGAGTTGCGCTGCGGCGATCCGGTCGACGAGCCAGGTGACCCGGTCGCCCGCATCAGCCAGTACCGAAATCGGATAGCGAACAGGGTCCGGCGGGCCCTCGAGAACGGCTGCGAGGGCGGCGGTTTTCGTCGGACCGGCGGTCGCCACGTCGATCACTCGCGCTGCCGTGAGCACGCGCGGCGTTAGCGTGAGCCGGTGCGTCCCGAATTTTGCAACGAAGGGGGCGCGCACGAGCGCGGCGTCGTCCTCGTGGGGATCGCTGCCGGGAAAGAGCGACGCGGTATGCCCATCGGGCCCCATGCCGAGCATCACGAGATCGAACACCGGGACGCCGCTCTCGGCCGGCACTTCGCGCACGACGACCTCGGCATAGGCCCGAGCGGCGGCGGCCGGATCGTCCTCGCCGTGCATCCGGAATACGTGCTCCGCCGGAATCTGCAGCGGCGCCATGAGGTTGGTGAGCGCCATCTTGAAATTGGAGGCGTCGCTATCCGGCGGCACGCAACGCTCGTCGCCGAAGAAGAAGCGAACGCGGTTCCAATCGAGCGCGTCGCGTTCGGAGGCGGCGATCAGCGCGTACGAGGCCTTCGGCGTGGAGCCGCCGGCTAGCGCGATGAAGAAGCGGCCGCGCGCCTCGATCGCCGCGCGCCCCCGTTCCACGAAACGGGCCGCCACGGCAGCGGCGAGCGCCGCTCCGTCGTCGAGCACGATCAGGTTCGCGCGCCCGCTCAACCCAGCAACTCGCGCACCGTCAACAGCGAGACCTCGAAAATATCGTTGCGCGATTTTTCAAGGATGGCCCGCTCGATCAGCGAGGTGTTTTCGATATTCTGCAGCGGCACGTAGCGAATGCGGCTCGCTTTTGCTCCCTCGACGGAGAGGGCCACTACCTTGTCGTCGTTCTCCGAAAGGGCCGCACGATAGGTCGAACCGTTCGCGCGGACGATGACGCTCTGCACCCTGCGCTGATCGCCCTTGGCGACTTTGACGAAGGGGATCACGAGACCGCGGCGATCGCGAAACGCGTCGCGTTCGCTCGGTTCCCAAGAGAGGCGGCTGCCGAGCCAGCCGGCGAGATAGAGGGCTTCTGCATCCGACCCGCTTTCGATTTGGAGCGTATCGATCGAAAAAAGATCTTCTCGCAGCGCGGGATCGTCGAAGAATTGCGCGATCATCTCCTGCCACGGCGCGAGTCGCATGAAGGCCAGATCGTGCAGGGCGACGTTGGGAAAGCGAGAGAGAAATTCGCCGAGTTCGCGGATCGTCTCTTCGCCGCGCACCTTGCCCGACGAATCGACGAGCACGGTCGCCGCGCCCGTGGCGATGCCCGAAAACGTGCGGCTCTGCAACAGCCGCGCCCCGCTCCACCAGACCACCGTCTCGATATCGGGCACCGAGAGTTCCTGAACGAGGCTAATGATCGAGCTGTGATCGATCGTGTCCACGCCGATATCGACGCGTTCGTGCACGACCGTATTGCCGCCGTTTTCGCGCGTGGCGGTCGAGATCTCGACGCCGCTCGTGGCGCTCGTCGAATCGAGCACGATGAGGCGCGACGGATGTTTGTCCGCAACCCGTTCGGCGCGCTCGAGGACCCACGAGCGGTGCGCCGGATCGTCGACGAAGACGACGAAATTCATGGTGACGATGCGCGCGCCCGCATGGCTCTCGGCGGGCGCGATCGAGCACCGCGATTTCGAAAGCTCCTCGAGAATCGCACGGATATCGGTGACCGAATCGAGATGCAGCGGCACTAAATTCGCCTCCATTCGCGTCCTTCCGCAACGAGCAAAGCGTCGGCCGATTGCGGCCCTTGGCTGCCTGCGAGGTAGTTGGGAAAATCGACCGGCAATTCGGACCAGCGGTTCAAAATCGGCGTCACGGCTTCCCAAGCCGCTTCGACCGCGTCCCAGCGGGTGAAGAGCGTGGCGTCGCCGCGCATCGCATCGCCGATGAGGCGCTCGTATGCCGGAGCGGAGACCACGCCGAACCCGCTGCCGTAGTTGAAATCCATCGTCACGCCGCGGATGTGCATCTTCGCTCCCGGCACCTTCGCATTGAAGCGAATCGAGACGCCTTCGTCGGGCTGAATCTTCATGACCAGCGTATTGTTCTCGATCTGATCGCCGTGCTCGCCGAAGATGCGATGCGGGATCCCGCGAAATTTCACGGCGATCTCCGAGTGTTTACGCGCCAGGCGCTTGCCGCTACGGAGATAGAACGGCACGTCGGCCCAGCGCCAGTTGTCGATAAAGAATTTCGTGCAGGCGTAGGTCTCCGTCGTAGAATTCAGATCGACGCTCTCTTCCTCGCGATATCCCGGCACGGGTTTGCCGTCGATGAGCCCCGGCCCGTATTGGCCGCGCGCCGTAACGCGCGGAACGAGGTCTTCGGAGATCGGGCGAAGGGCGCTCAATACCTTGAATTTTTCGTCGCGTACGTGATCGGCGTGGGGCGAGATCGGCGGTTCCATCGCCACGAGAGCCATCATATTGATGACGTGGTTCTGAATCATGTCGCGCAGGGCGCCCGCATGATCGTAGTAGCCGCCGCGGCCTTCTACACCAACGGTTTCCGCCGCGGTGATCTGGACGCAATCGATGTAGAGACGGTTCCAGATCGGCTCGAACATCACGTTTGCGAAGCGCAGGGCCATGATGTCTTGCACGGGTTCTTTCCCGAGATAATGGTCGATGCGATAGACCTGTTTTTCATCGAAGACTTTATTGATTTCGGACTGCAGCGCGCGAGCCGAATCGAGATCGGTTCCGAACGGTTTCTCGACGATCAGCCGCGACCAGCCCTTGGCTTGATCTCTCGGGCCGAGCCCCGCGGCGGCGAGTTGCTGCACGACCTTTGCAAACACAGTCGGCGGCGTTGCGAGGTAATAGATGCGATTGCCGGACGTGCCGAGCTTCTCGTCATTTTCGTCGAGCTGGGCTTTAAGATTTCGAAACGATTGGAGGTCGTCGAACGATCCTTGGATGTAGTGCATGCGGTCCGCAAAATCGGTCCACAACGGATCTTTCGCAGGCCCGGAGCGCGAGAATTCGTCGATCGCCTCCTTCATCTCTTCGCGAAAATCGTAGTGTGATTTGTCGGAACGCGAGAAGCCGACGATCGCAAAGTCGGTCGGCAGTACGTCGCCCAGACGCAGATTGTACATCGCGGGAATCAGCATGCGCTTCGTGAGGTCGCCGCTGGCGCCGAAGAAGACGATCGAGCAGGGATCGGTGATTCGGTTCGTCCCGAGTCCGGCGCGCAGAGGGTTCGGCACGGCGCTTAGCGTCGGCGCTGAGAGTTCGGTCGCCATCAGCGCTGCGGATCCAGGCTGATCATTCCGAAATGCATCGATGCTCCTTGGGATTGTAGTGCTCGGCTTCGTTGATGTTGCCCAGGAATACGTGGCTGTCGCGTGGCCCGGGCGACCTCACGAAGCACCCCGCACCTGCCTCTTTGATGTGCGGCGATGCGGGGCGATGCGCGAACCTTGGCATCACTACACCTTGGCGGCTACAGCGTCTTCGATCGCTGCTTCGATCGCATCGAGCGCTTGCGCTAACGGAACCGTGAGGTGGATACGCGCTCCGCGGCGGTCGCGTTTGTCGAGGGATTCGAAGTCGCCTAGGGCTTGGGCGCGAAGGAGTGTGGCGAAGGAAGGCATGCCGGGAATGGGGAGGTCTTCGGTTGGGGCGATGTCCTTGGTGAGTTGGAAGAAGATGCCGGTGTTGGGGCCGCCTTTGTGGAGTTGGCCTGTAGAGTGCAGGAAGCGGGGGCCGAAGCCGACGGTGGTCGCGAGTTTTAGGGCGTCGCGGACTTTGAGGCGGATCGTACGGAGTTTGGCTTCGTTTGTGGGGTTGCGTTCGATGAAGGCGTTGAAAGCGACGTAGTCGCCGGGTTTGGCTTGGTCGAGGATGGCGGCGAAGGCAGAGGTTAGGTCGGAGCCGAGCGTGAGCTTTGCGGAGCCGGAGAGGGGCATGATGCGGGTGGTGCCGCTGCTCTGCGCGGGGGCGGGTTCGGGGAACGAACCGCGCTGCTTGAAATCGGCGAGGAGGCGCTTTGTGTTTTCCTTCGACTCTTGGACGTTGGGCTGGTCGAAAGGGTCGATGCCGAGGACGGCGCCGGCGGTGGCGGTGGCGATTTCCCAGAGGGCGAATTGGGCGCCGATGTCGGTCTTGTCGGTCATGCTCAGGCGGATGATGGGGTGGCCGGCTGCTTCGAGGGCGGCGAGGCGTACTTCGATCTCTGTTGCATCTGCAGCGCTCGGGATAGCGTGCAGGCCGGCGCCGACGTAGACGAAGACGCGGTCACGGGCGTACTCTGCGACTGCGCCGAGTGGCTCGCCATCGATCGGGATGATGCCGGTGTTGTTTTTGCCGGTGGATTCGGCGATCAGTTGTTCGGCCCAGGTACCGAAGGCGGCGACACTGGGGTGGCAGACGATCGTCAGTTTGTCACGGCCGGTTTTGGCGAGGGCGGCGATGGCGGCACCCAAGCGCACGCCTGGGGCGCTGGTGACTTTGGTCGTGCGCGAATTGGATTCGAGGGCGCCGAGGCCGCGGTCGAGGATGGCGCTGATGTCGTAGCCGGCGAGGGCGGCGGGCACCATGCCGAAATAGGAGAGCGCGGAGTAGCGGCCGCCGATGGTCGGGTCGTTGAGGAAGATGCGGCGGAAGCCGGCTTCTTTAGCTTCTAGGGCGAGCTGGGTCTCGGGATCGGTGATGGCGATAAACTGTTGGCCCGCGTTGTCGGCGCCGACGACTTTTGCGACGCGATCGAAGAAGTAGCGGAAGAAGGCCTCGGGTTCGGTCGTCGTGCCGCTCTTGCTTGCGACGATGAAGATCGTGCGCGCGAGATCGAGCGAGCCCTCGAGGCGGGCGACCTGTTCGGGATCGCTCGAATCCAAGACGTGGAGTTCGGGGTAGTTCGGAGTTTTGCCGAAGGTGGCGCGCAGGGCCTCGGGGGCGAGCGAACTGCCGCCGATGCCGAGCACCACGACGTGCGAGAAGAGCTTGGCGTTTTCGGCGGCAAAGCTTACGACGCCGGACGCGTTATCGTACACGGTGCGCGGGAAGTCGAGCCAGCCGAGGGCGCGTTTGATGCCGTCGGCGTGGGCTTGATCTGCCGACCACGGAGACGGATCGAGCTTCCAGAGCTTCGCGAGGAAATCGTCCTGCGCGAGTCTGGCGATCGCCGTCTCCGGGTCGGCCTCAGTTTTTCCCAGGCGTATTGCAACCCGTTCGTCGCCCGATGCCAATTGTTTTCGCTTACCTTCTATCGCCTCGAGCATCGCGTTGTAGGAATCCGCAAACGACTTCACGCCATCGACCTGCAATTTCTGGGTGACGTCGTAGAGCGAGATTTGCGCTTTGGCGAGCGCATCGATCGTTGCATGGGCGCCCGCGAGATCTTCCTCCACAGAATCGGGCCGCACGACGCCGTGGTCGAGCAGCGCATCGAGCGTCGCGGGCGGAACGGTGTTGACCGTATGCCGGCCGACGAGATTCTCCACGTACATGAGATCCGAGTAGGCGGGGTTCTTCGTGCCGGTGCTGGCCCAGAGAGGACGCTGGACGTGCGCGCCTTTTTCTGCGAGCGCTTTGAAACGCTCGTCTTCGAAGATCTTCTTGAAGCGCGCGTAGATCAGCTTGAGATTGGCGACGCCGGTCTTTCCAAGCAGATCGCGCTGCTGCGTCTGGCCTTTGTCGATCCGTTCCTCGAGCAGCTTGTCGACGGCGGTATCGATGCGGCTCACGAAGACGCTCGCAACCGACGCCACGCCGTCGAGCGGTAAGCCCGCTGCGGCGCGCTGCTCGATGCCTGCGATGTACGCGTTGGCGACGGCATCGTAGGTTTCGAGCGAGAAGATGAGCGTTACGTTGACGTTGATGCCGGCTGCGATCGTTGCGGTGATGGAGGGCAGGCACGGCGGCGTCGAGGGAATCTTGATCATCACGTTGGGCCGGTCGACCATCTTCCAGAGGCGGGCCGCTGCCTCGATCGTCCCTTGCGTATCGTTTGCGAGCAGCGGCGAGACCTCGAGGCTCACGAACCCGTCGAAACCTTTTGTGGAATCGTAGAGCGGCCGGAATTCGTCGCAGGCGTGGCGGATATCGTCGATCGCGAGCGCTTCGAAGAGATGATTCGGATCGTCTTCGGTGCCGATCAATGTCCTCAGCTGCTCGTCGTAATCGTTGCCGCTGCCGATCGCCTTCTCGAAGATCGTGGGGTTGGAGGTCATGCCGCGCAGACCGGCTTCGACGAGACGATGCAGTTCGCCCGATTTGAACATGCTGCGCCGAATGTTGTCGAGCCAGATGCTCTGCCCGGCCTCGTCGTTGAGTTGCTGGAGTTGGGTGCCCACTAGTTGTTGGCTCCTTTAGGCTTTTGCGAGCAGACCTGAAGCCGTCTTCGCGACGTCTTCAGGCGTGAAGTGAAACTCTTTGGCGATGGCTGCTGCCGGCGCCGAGGTGCCGAAATGATCGAGGCCGATCGCGATGCCGTGATCGCCCACGTAGCGGTGCCAGCCCAGCGTCGCGCCCGCTTCGATCGAGACGCGCGCGCGCACGTCGGTTGGGATCACGCTCTCCCGATATTCGCGCGGCTGCTTCTCGAAAAGCTCCCACGAAGGAAGCGATACGACGCGCACCGAGGTGCCTTGCGCCTCGAGAATCTTCGCCGCGTCGAGCGCGAGCGATACTTCGGAACCGGTCGCGATCAAGACGAGGTCGGGGCGTTTCCCGTTGCCGTGTACGATGTAGCCGCCGGACTTCACGTCGGCGTTACGCTCGCCGAGGAACGGAAGTTTCTGACGCGACAGGATCAGCACGGTCGGCCCGTCGTGCTCGACGGCATACTTCCAGGCTTCGAGCGTCTCGAGCGAATCCGCCGGGCGGATCGTCGTGAGATTCGGCATGGCGCGCAGCATAGCGAGTTGCTCGATCGGCTGGTGGGTCGGGCCGTCCTCGCCCAGGAACACGGAATCGTGCGTGTAGATGAAGATCTCGCGCCCGTCGTTGAGCGCGGCCAAGCGCACGGCCGGCTTCATGTAATCGACGAAGTTGAAGAACGTCGCCGTGAACGGCAGCAGCCCGCCATGCGCGGCCAGGCCGTTTGCGACCGCGCCCATCGCGTGTTCGCGTACGCCGAAATGAATGTTGCGGCCCGACCGGTCGTCCGGTTGGAAATCGCCGAAGCCTTTGAGGTAGGTCTTCGTCGAGGGATCGAGGTCGGCCGACCCGCCGATGAGTTCCGGCAGCGCCTTCGCGATCGCATTCATCACCGTACCGCCGGCTTCGCGCGTTGCGACGCTGCCGTTCTCCGCGTTAAACGAAGGCCACGGTAGCGATGCCGGCGGCTTGCCCGCCAGGATGCGCTCGAGCTGCGCGGCGAGTTCGCCGTTTGCGGCTTTCCACGCTGCGTAGGCTGTTTTCCATTCCGCGTTGTTCTTCGCACCTTGCGAGCCGAGTTTGCGCCACCACGCGAGCACGTCATCGGGAACGTAGAACTCCGGCTCGACGGGCCAGCCGAGCGCTTCTTTTGTTTTCTTGACGTTCTCGGCGCCGAGCGGCTCGCCGTGGGCGCCGAACGTGCCGGCTTTGGGCGAGCCGAAGCCGATGATCGTGCGAATGGCGATGAACGACGGGCGATCGTCGGCCTTGGCGGCGTTGAGGGCCGCATCGATCGCTTCGACGTCGTTTCCGTCGTCCGCAGTGACGTGCTGCGTGTGCCAGCCGTAGGCTTCGTAGCGCGCGCAGACGTCTTCGGTGAACGTCACCGAGGTCGGCGCGGCGAGTGAAATCTTATTGTCGTCGTAGAGAACGATCAGCTTTCCGAGTTTGAGATGACCCGCGAGCGACGAGGCTTCCCCTGAAACGCCTTCCATGAGGTCGCCGTCGCCTGCGAGGCAATACGTGTAGTGGTCGACGATCGTTTGTTCGCGGTTGTACGTCGCCGCGAGCTGCGCTTCGGCGATCGCGAGCCCGACGCAATTGCCCACTCCTTGGCCCAGCGGCCCGGTGGTCATTTCGATACCGGGCGTATGGTGCAATTCGGGATGTCCCGGCGTCTTGCTGTGGAGCTGCCGGAAGCTCTTGAGATCGTCGAGCGTCATAGGGTAGCCGGTCAAATACAACAGTGCGTAGATGAGCATCGAGCCGTGCCCCGCGCTCAGCACGAAACGATCGCGATCGGGCCAGGTCGGATCGGCGGCGTCGAACTTCAGATGTCGGCTGAAGAGCGTGTACGCCATTGCAGCTGCTCCAAGCGGCAAGCCCGGATGCCCGGAATTCGCTTTCTGAACGGCGTCGACGGCGAGAAACCGAATTGCGTTGATGCGGTTCTGGTCGTCAAGTGTATTTGGCACGGTACCTCCAGCTTGGCGAGGGGCAAGCTTCATTCGCCGCCACAGGTGCCATTCCCCGAACTGCCAAGCTCGTCTCGCACCGCAAAAGGAATGCCCCGCCAGCTTCCAGCCCATGGGCCCGGGAGTCCGGGCCCGGGGGCCCATCGGGGGGCCTAGCCGCCCCGATCTCAAAGGAACTTTGGGGACGTTCGCACCTACCTCGTGATCGATGGATGTTGAAGAGTTGCGCGCGCGGATCGAAGCTTTGGTGGCCGAGCCCGGCGCGTTGCGAACCGATGCGGGACGTGCAGTCGATGAAGTGATCGCGGCGCTCGATATCGGCGCGCTACGCGTCTGTGAACCGAGTGAGGACGGCTGGACGACCAACCCGTGGATCAAACAAGCGATCCTGCTCTACTTTCGGCGCTTCGACAGTGTCACAGTGGGCTGTGCGCGCGAGCCCGGCAGCAACGAGATCTCGGTGCCGCCGACCTATTTCGATAAACTCCCGACCAAGCGGAATTACGATCGGCTCGGCGCACGCTGCGTTCCGCCGGGCGTGGCTCGCTACGGATCGTTCATGGGGCGCGGCTCGATTCTCATGCCGGGCTACATCAATATCGGAGCGTTCGTCGATGAGGGATCGATGGTCGATACCTGGGCGACCGTCGGGTCGTGCGCGCAGATAGGAAAGAACGTTCACCTCTCCGGCGGGGTCGGCATCGGCGGCGTCTTGGAGCCGCCGCAGGCGCAGCCGGTCGTGATCGAAGACGGTGCGTTCGTCGGGTCGCGCTGCATCGTGGTGGAAGGCGTGTTCGTCGGCGCCGAAGCGGTGCTCGGCGCAGGTGTGGTGCTGACGGCGAGCACGCCGATCGTCGATGTTCGCGGTGCCCAGGCGCGCATTGCGAAGGGCCGCATCGAACCGCGCTCGGTCGTCATTCCGGGCACGATGCCCAAAAACTTTCCGGCCGGGACCTTCGGCGTTCCCTGCGCGCTCGTCATTGGCGAGCGCACCGCCTCGACCGACCGCAAGACCTCGCTCGAGAGCGCGATCCGCGACTACGGGGTCGCGGTATGAATCCCGCAATTGCCGGTACGAGCGGCTCGACGATCCGGGCGCTGCACGCCAAGCGCCGTCCGACCTCGATCAACCTCGGCATCGGTGAGCCGACCCTGATGCCGGATGTAACGAACTTCGAGCGCGCGACCCGCTGGGTGGAAGAGCACGGCTGCCGCTATTCGACCAACATCGGCGACCTCGAACTGCGCGAAGCGATCGCGTCGCACTACGCGTATCCCGGCCTCGACGGCGCCGACAACGTCTGCATCACCGTCGGCTCCCAAGAGGCGGTGTACGTCGCCATGCGCACGCTGCTCGATCCCGCCTCGGAAGAGGTGCTGGTCGTCGAACCCGCGTTCCCGGTCTATGCCAAGATCGCGCAGATCGACGGCGTCGCGTTACGGCGCATCGGCATCGATCCCAGGTCCGAAGATCCGTTCGATCCCGAAGCGATCCTGGCGGCCGTCGGCCCGCAGACGCGCTTGATCGTGATCTGTTCGCCGTGCAATCCCACGGGGCGCGTCATCACGCGCGCGAGTGCGCAGCGCATCGCCGACGGTTTGCTCGCACGCGGCGGGCCGCCCGTGTACGTGATGCACGACGAAATCTACCGCGAACTCACCTACACCCAGGATGCGGGTGAGTTCGGAAAGGTCTATCCGTACACGATCGCGATCAATTCGCTCTCGAAATCGAACGCGCTGACGGGCTTACGGCTGGGATGGGTCATCGCGCCCTCCGACGTGATGCCGCACATCGTGAAGATGCATGGTTGGGTTGCGTCGTGCGCGAGCACCTTCGCGCAACGCGTCGCCCTGGACGTCTTCACACGCGCTCAGCTCGCGCTGCAGCTGCCGTGGTACGCCGCCCAACTGCGCGGCGTGCTCGCGGCGGTCCGCGAGACGCCGCTCGAGTACATCGTACCGGAAGGGGCGTTCTACCTGTGCGTACGCGTCGGCTGCACCGATACGCTCGCGTTTGCGGAGGCGCTGATCGAAGAACGCGACGTCGTCGCCATACCGGGCCACATCTTCGGTGCGATCATGACCGGCTGGCTGCGCACGAGTTTCGTCGGGCCGGTTTCGGACGTGCGCGAGGGTTTCGAACGCATCGCGAGTTTGGCAATCGAACGAGGGATGCTCGAAACGAAGTAGGCATTTATTCGAGGCCTTCATCGCGTTCGTAGCCTTCGACGCTTGGGTCGCCGCCGCGGAACGCGCGGTAGAGCGTCATCGGGTCGGCGGTGTAGCCGGGTGTCAGGACCATGTCCCGGAAACGCCGGCCGTTTTCGAGCGTGAGGCCTCCGTGCTGCGTAAACCAGTCGAAGGCATCGTCGTCGAGCACCGCCGCCCAGAGATACGAGTAGTAGTTCGCCGCGTAGCCGCCGGACCATATGTGTGAAAAATACGTGCTGCGATAGCGGGGCGGGACTTCGGCAACGTCGATGCCGTTGTTCTTCAGCGACGCAGCCTCGAACGCATCGGGATCTTGTTTCGGTGCGTCCGCGGCTAGATCGTGCCAATCGAGATCGAGCAGCGATGCCGCAACGGTTTCCGTCGCGTCGTACCCGTGGCCGTAGGTGCTTGCGGCTTTGAGTTTCGCGATGAGCGCATCGGGAATCGGCGCGCCGGTTTTGTAATTCTTCGCATAATTCGCGAGGACGGTCGGATCGAGGGCCCAGTGTTCGTTGAACTGCGACGGAAATTCGATGGCGTCGGTCGGCCATGCGAAACCGTCTTGGCTCGGATAGTATTGCGCCGAAAACATCGCGTGTAATGCGTGCCCGAACTCGTGAAACATCGTCGTTACTTCATCGAAGGTTATGAGCGCAGGTTCGCCTGCCTTCGGCTTCGTGAAGTTCGCAACGTTGACCACGAGCGGTCTGCGCGATTCGAGGCCGCTCGGCGTATCGAAGAGGTTGCACCAGGCTCCGCCCTGTTTGTTCGGGCGCGCGAAGTAGTCGGCGTAGAAGAGTGCGAGCGGCGACCCGTCGGCATCGAACACCTCGTAGGCCTTGACGTCGGGCTGATACACCGGCAGATCGGGCCGCGGCTTAAACGTGAGGCCGTAGAGCTTATTCGCGGCGAAGAAGAGGCCGTCGTTCAAGACCTTATCCACCTGGAAGTACTGCCGGACCTCTGCCGGATCGACGCTGTATTTCTGCGTCCGAACCTGAGCGGCGTAAAATTCCCAATCGGCTGCCGTGAGCTTGAAACCGCCGTGTTGCGCATCGATGAGGCTTTGGAGTTCGTTTGCTTCGCTGCGTGCCTTGCGCACGGCCAGCGGCACGAGATCGAGGAGAAGCTTTCGGGCCGCAGCCGGCGTTTTCGCCATTTGGTCGTCTGTCGTGTAGGCGGCGAACGTCGGATAGCCGAGCAGACGCGCGCGTTCGGCGCGCTTCTGCGCTAGCGTCGCGATGAGACCGCGCAGATCGTCCGGGCCGGTGCGATCGCCGCGACGTTCGGAAGCGGCGAGCAACCGCCGGCGCAGCTCCCGATTTTTCAGCGACGCCGCTATCGGCTGTTGCGTCGTGTGCTCGAGCACGAGGACGTATTTGCCTGGGAGATGGCGGCGCGCGGCCTCGGACGCCGCCGCCGCGATCTGGTCGTCGCCGAGACCCGCCAGTTCGCTGCGGTCCGAAACGACGACGGCTGACGCGTTCGTGATCTTCACGAGCGCGTCGTCGAAATGCGCCTGCATCGCAGCAATGTCGGCATCGACTGCCCGCAGTTTGGTCTTGTCTGCATCGGCGAGATTCGCGCCCGCTCGCACGAACTGTGCCTCCCAGCGTTCGACGAGAAAATTTTGTGCCGACGTGAGGCCGAGCGTGGCGCGTGCATCGAACACCGCGCGAACGCGGCTGTAGAGTTTGGGATCGAGCAACACCTCATCGAAGTGGGCTTGCAGTAACGGTGCCTCTTTCGCGTGCAGTGCATTCAAGGTGTCGTTCGCGTTCGATGCCACGAGGTTCTCAAAGACGCGGTCCGCGGCATCGAGCAGCCGTCCCGATCGTTCCAGCGCAACGATCGTGTTATCGAAGGTTGGCGCCGCGGGATCGTTCGAGATCGCCCGAGCATCCGCCAGATCGCCGGCCATGCCGGCTGCCAGCGCGGGCTCGAAATCCGCATCGGTGATGCGGTCGAACGGCGGCGCTTCGAGCGGCAACGTCGATATCGATGAAAAAGGGTTCGAGGCCGGCAGCGAGAGCGCGGCTGCCGGCGCAGGTTGGTCCGCTCCGATCGCGGCCGTCGATGCGATCTGTGCGCAGAGCGCGAAGAGCATAGCCGATGACATCGCGAAGAATTTGAGCATTCTTGCCGATCCTGTCGTAGCGCCCGGGGGTGTGACTTTTCTACTCGCGAGGCTGCGCATCCGTTCGATACCCGCAGACGGTCCGCTTCTCGAACGTCAAACGAACGTTATTCTGAGGCGACCGTCGAGACGGCATCCTTCGAAGGACCGATCCAAATCGTTTGGACGTTCACGAATTCGCGAATGCCGAAGACCGAAAGTTCTCGGCCGTATCCGCTCTTCTTGACGCCGCCGAAGGGTAGGCGCGGGTCCGAGGCCGTCATGCCGTTGATGAACACCGCGCCCGTGTAGATGCCGGCCGCGAGCCGTTGCGCGCGTTCGAGATCGCGCGACCACAGGTTTCCTCCGAGACCGTAGGGCGAGCGGTTCGCGAGCACGATCGCATCGTCCGCATCGCGCGCCCTGATAACGGCAGCGGCCGGCCCAAAGGTCTCCTCATCGAACATCGCCATCCCCGGCTCGACCCCCGCAACGATGGTAGGTTCGTAATAGTAGCCCGGCCGGTCGACGAAGGTGCCGCCGTAGGCGAGCGAGGCGCCCGCTGCGAGCGAATCGCGCACCTGTTTATCGAGCGCCTCGCGCAGGTCGGCGCGCGCGACCGGGCCGAGCGTTGTCTCGCGTTCGAGCGGGGGGCCGATGCGGAGCTTGCGGGTCTCGCGAACGAACGACTCTAGGAAATCGCCGTACACCGCGCCTTCCACGATGAATCGTTTTGCCGCGATGCAGCTCTGCCCGTTATTTTGAAAGCGTGCGCGCACGGCCGTTGCGGCAGCCGCAGCGATGTCCGCATCCGCCAGGACGATGAAGGCGTCCGAGCCGCCGAGTTCGAGCACGGTTTTTTTGAGATGCTTTCCGGCAACCTCGGCCACGGCGCTTCCCGCGCCTTCGCTGCCCGTCAGCGTCACGGCCGCGATTCGCGGATCGGCAACGATCGCCGCCATGTCTTTACCGGGAACAACCAGTGTCGTGAACGTGCCTTTCGGGAGACCCGCCGCATCGAAGATCTTTTCGATTTCGAGCGCGCATCCGGTAACGTTGGCCGCGTGTTTGAGGACGACGACGTTCCCCGCCATGAGTGCAGGCGCCGCGGCGCGGAATAATTGCCAGTACGGAAAGTTCCAGGGCATGATCGCGAGCAGTACGCCCAGCGGATGATACGCGATATAACTTTGGGTCGCACTCGAAGCAACCGGTTCGTTTGCGATGAATGCCGGGCCGTGCTCGGCATAGTAGTCGCACCCGAGCGCGCACTTCTCCACCTCGGCCTCGGCTTCGGCGATCGTCTTTCCCATTTCGCGCGTCGCAAGCGTCGCGAGTTCACCCTTGCGCGAGCGCAGCGCCCGCGCGAGGCTCTGCAGCGCTTGCGCGCGTTCCGCGACGCTCGTTGCGCGCCACCGTTCGAAGGCCGCGGTCGCCCGCTCGAGCGCGGCATCGATTGCGTCGCGACCGTGTTCTTCGTAGGTCGCGAGGGTTTCTCCGGAGGATGGGTCGATCGTTTCGATCGTACGGGTGCTTGCGGTGGTGCTCAAGGCTGCGGTCCTTCGTAGACTTCGATGAGGGAGGCGGGATCGACGTACTTATTTGCGACACCGAGCAGCGTCGCACCATCGAGCTTGCCGTATTTTTCGTCCAGCGTTCGTTCGTACTCGAGCGGCAGGCCGTCGAGGCCTATCGTTTGTACCCGCGAGGTGACCACATCTGTCGATTCTTCGGAAACGAACCCGCCCGCGACGATCTTGGTACGGGCCCGAGCGAGTTCGAAGGGACCGATCGGATCTACCCGCAGGCGCTCCAATTCTTCGCGCAATTCCGCGATGGCCGGCTTCATATTCTTCGGCGTCGCGCTCAGGTTGAACTCGAGCGTACCGCGATACCGGTCGGTGTCGAGTACGCTCGAGGCTCGATACACCAGGTCCAGTCGCGTGCGCAGCGCCTCGACCAAACGAGTGTCGAAGCCGCCGTCCGCACCGAGAATCTCGTTGATGACGCTCAGCGCCGGATAGTCGGCTGCGACGTGCGAGACGGCGGGCATCCCGACCCGCGCTTGCGAAAACGCCCGGCCCGTCACGACGTAGCGTATTCCCGCGTGCGCGGGCGGGATCGGGCCGGGATCGAGGGGAGGCTTATCGCCGAGGGCATGCCAACCGCCGAATGCGGCCAGCATGGTGGCTCGCACGGCGAGCGGATCCACGTCGCCCACGATCGTGATAACGGTGAGATCCGGACGCACGTACCTTCGCGCGAAGCTCCGTAAATTGGCGGCCGTGATCGAGCCGATCGTGGCGGCCGTCGGCTCGCGCAGATACGGATCCCCCGGCAGGTACATCATTTCATTGAAATCGGCGTCGGCGCGATCGTCGGGATCCTCGTCGCGCTGTTCCACGGCCGAAATCGTTTCGTGCCGCACCGCTTCGATGTCGGCGGTCCGCAAGCCCGGATGCTGTAAGGCATCGGCGATGAGCCCGATCAGCTGGTTGAGATCTTGCGCGCGGCCGTGGGCATCGAAACCGAGCGAGAGATTCATCGTCGCCCCGATCTCGTCGAGCGCACGATGGCGGGCATTGAAATCGACGCTTGTCGACCCGCTGTCGAGCAACGTTGAGAACATCGCTCCGATACCTGTCTTGGAAGGCGGATCGAAGGCCGGCGACGTTTGCACGCTGCCGCGCACGAACACCGTAGGATTCGCGTGGGCTTCTTGGACGAGCACCCGCAGGCCGTTGGGTAATTCGAAGGAGGTTGGACGCAAGCGCGATCGCAGTGCGACGGGCTCGACAACGAGCCGGCGAAACGCCGGCGCCTCGACGAACGGCCCACTCGGCGGGCGCCGGCTGAAGTCGTCGCTGACCGTAGTGGTGGGCGGCGCCGTATCGGAGCGCAGTTTCGAAGGCGTGAGCAAACCCGTCACGGCAGGCGTACTCAGATATCGGCGTGCCGCCTCCGTTATCTGGGGCGCCGTGGCCGCTGCTATCAGATCGTCGGCTGCGGCCGGCGAGGCCGCCCCTTCCACCGCCGTCGCATAGCCCACGCGCTCGCCGAGCCCGGAGATGGAATCGCGCGCGTACATTTCTTTGCGCGCGATTGCGGTCTTCGCAGCCGCTATGAGGTCGCTCGGAAAGCCCGATTCTAGGGCGGTCTTCATAACGTCGACGAACGCGTCGCGCGCCTGCGCGCTCGTATGGCCGGGCGCCGCGATGAGGAAGACGTGATAGAGGCCGCCCTGCAAATTCTGATCTAGCTGTGTCGAGTAGCCGAGTGTGTACCCGCTACGCACGAGCGCCTTGTAGAAATCGGAACGCTGATTGTTGACGATGGAATCGATGATCGCATACGCGCCGCTATCGGGGGCGAGCCGGCCGGGCGCGGCGAAAGCGAGGTCGACGACTTCATACGGAAAGTCGCCGGTCACTTCGACCTGCTTCTCTGTAGCGATCTGCGGAACAGCCGGCGCACGCGGCGGAATGTTGCCGGCGGGAATTCCGTCGAAGATCGTACGCGCGAGCGCGAACACGCCGTCACGCGAAACATCACCGCTTACCACGAGTGTCGCGTTGCTCGGCACGTACCAATCCTGATAATACGAGCGGACGTCTTCGGAACTCGCGCTTTCGATCGACTTCTCGTCGCCGAATGCCGAAAGTGCGCACAGCGGCGCCGTCGACGCGGTCAGGCACACTTGATGATAGAGTTGCGTGAGCGGCCCGCTCAAGGCCGCCCTGCGCTCCGCGATCAGTGCGCGCTTTTCTTTGCGCCACGTCGCATCGGCGATGCTGAGATGCTGCATGCGATCGGCCTCGACGCGCAGTGCGAGCTCGAGTTTGTCTGCCGGCAGCACGAAGCGGTAGGTCGTGTAATCGTTCGAGGTCGTCGCCGTTTCTTTTGCGCCGAGCCGCGAAACGATATCGTCGAGCGCTGCGCCCGAAAGGAACGGCGTGCCGTCGTACATCTCATGTGCGAGGGCGTGCGCGAGGCCGCTCTTTCCGGGACGTTCGTCGGCGGCGCCGAACCGGTACCACATCGCGGTCGATACGACCGGCGCCGCGTGATCTTCGGCCACGACGATCCGCATGCCGTTCCCCAGCGTTTCCACGGCATCGGTGACGCCGTCGTCTCCCGAAGCCTGCGCTCCAAGCTGCACCACCGGCATTGCAAAGAGCAGCGCACACGTTAGGGCAACGATAAACGTGCGGCGCCATATGCGGAGCGAGCGACGAGTCATCCGCGGTCCTACTGCGCGCGTTCGGTCTTGACCTCGATATCGACGGCGTCGGCAAGCGCGGCTCGCGGCACGAGGCCGATTAATTCGGTGCGAGCGACGCTCGTTCCGGCGGCCTCTGCGAGCGCTCGCACGATGCCGAGCACACGCAAGAGCGGGGTCGCGCGTGCATCGGTAATATTGCATGAGACTTGAACGCGGCCGTCGTCCTGGGCGATGCCGAGCGCGCGCAGCGTTCGCAATCCGCCGTTTCGTTCCCGGATCGTGCGCGCGATCGCTTTCGCGATCGCAAGGTCACCCGTTTCGAGCACGATGTTGAATGCGACGAGCGGCTGCCGTGCGCCGCAAGCGATCGCTCCGGCACTCGGATGAGCGGCGATGTCCCCGATATCGGGCGGACCCTCGCGCGGTGGTGTCGCGAGCAATGCTTCGAATCCTCCGGCACGCACGTTTGCCAAGAGGCGCCGGCGTGCCGTCGATGCGGCCGCACCGTAGAAAAAGACCGGCACGCCGAGCTCGTCCCAGATGTCGCGCGCAATCGTGCGAACGAGCGCGACGGCGTCGGCCATCGTCGCCGATCCGAACGGGACGATCGGAAGCACGTCGAGTGCACCGATCCGTGGATGTGCGCCGCGATGAGTACGCAAATCGATGCGGACGGTGGTCACCCGCGCGAGTGCCAACGCCGCCCCGCGGATAGCCTCATCCGTTCCGAAAAAGGTAAAGACGCTGCGATTGTGAGCGGCATCGCTCGTACGATGTGCGAGCGTGACGCCGGCCGACGTGATGGCGCGCGCGCACGCATCGAGCACCGATTGGTCGCGGCCCTCCGAGACGTTCGGAACGCATTCGTACAGGCGGCGGGGGCGCGGCGTCACCTGCTAGCCGAGGGTCGCAGCTATCGCTCCTGCGATATCGCTCACGGCGATCGTGCCCTCTGCGGCCTGCGCGTGTGGGCCTGCGGGCTCTACGATCGTCGTGAAGCCAAGTTTGCGCGCTTCGCCGGCGCGCCGCGCGCGATGCGAAACGGGGCGGACTTCTCCCGAGAGTCCGAGTTCTCCGAAGGCCAGCGTCCCCGGCGCGAGCGCGCGACCGCGGAATGCCGAAGCGATGGCGAGGGCAATGCCGAGATCGGCCGCCGGCTCGTCGATCCGCACGCCGCCTGCAACCGAAGCGTACACGTCGGAACCCCCGAGATGCATTCCCGCGCGCCGTTCGAGCACGGCCAGAATCATCGCGAGGCGCGCGCGATCGACGTTGGCGGCAAGGCGCTGCGGCGTCCCGAAACTCGTCTCTGCGACCAGCGCCTGGATTTCGACGAGCATCGGCCGCGAACCGATCATGCTGGAGACCACGCACGTGCCGCTCGCCGGGGCAGCGCCGCGTCCGGCGCCGAGAAAGAGCTTCGAGGGATTCTCGACTTCATGCAGGCCTTTCGCGTCCATCTGCAAGATGCAAATCTCGTCGGCGCTTCCGAAGCGATTTTTATGCGCGCGCACGATCCGGTATTCGGCGCCGTTCTCACCCTCGAAGTAGAGCACGGTATCGACGATGTGTTCGAGCAGCCGCGGGCCGGCGATCGAACCGTCTTTCGTCACGTGTCCGACGATGAACGTGGCGCAATGCGTGCGCTTGGCGAACTCCATCAACGCACTCGCGCACTCGCGCACCTGGACCACGCTGCCGGCGCTCGACTCAATCTCGGGCAAGAACATCGTCTGAATCGAATCCACCACGAGAACCTGCGGGGCGATGTTGGCGAGCGCATCGAGGATCGTGCGCAGATTCGTTTCGGCAAACAATAAGAGTTCGTCGTGCGAACCGAGGCGCTCTGCGCGCAACTTCGTTTGCGCCGCCGATTCTTCGCCGCACACATAGACGACCGGGCCGCCACGGGCCAGCCCGGCCGCCAGTTGCAACAGTAATGTCGATTTCCCCGCGCCCGGCGGCCCCCCGAGCAGCACGAGGCTGCCCGGAACGATGCCGCCGCCGAGCAGCTGATCGAACTCGCCGATGCCGCTGGGTATCCGCGTAACGCTTCCACTCGAGACGTCCGCCAGCCGCACGGGCGCGCTGATCCCCGCCGCCGGGGCGCGAAGCGTCCCGCCGCTTTTGGCCGCGCCTTTTGCAGCGGGTGCTTCGACGAAGGTGTTCCAGGCCTCGCAGCCCGGGCACCGCCCGAGCCATCGCATCGACTCGTGCCCACACCCGGAACAGAAAAATGAGGTCCGCGTCTTCGCCATTATTTTAAAATCGGGGCCGGCCCGGACTCCCGGACCCTGGGCTCGCAACGGCCCCGTGAACGCGAATGACGACAGCCCTAGGTTAGTGCGCGAAGAAACCGAGGCCGGCGTACCCGCTGAAGTGCGTCGAACTGCCGGGATTTGCATTGAACGCGTGGTTGCCGTCGCCGAGCACGCCGAGGTCGACGAATACCGGCGAATCTTCGATTGGCGACAACATGAGGCCGGCTTGATAGCGGATGTCGCGTTCGCTTAGCGTGTAAATGATCGAGTCGCCGGTCGTGCGATTGAATACGGTGAACTTACCTTCAAGATCGGGGAAATAGAAAGCTGAGAAGTACACGGTAACGCGCTTTTCGTAATCGGGAAGCTTTTCCAAACCGAGACCCACGCCGTTGAGGCCGGGGATATTAAAGGTACTCTCATGCCCCAGAACGGCGATGTCGGCATAGATGCGGGGCTTCGCAATTCTGAACCCGACGCGCGCATCGATGTCGGTGTCGCGTTCGTCGACGCGCGGAATGTACTGCTGACCCGTGTGTCCGATGAGGGTGATGCAGCCCGGAAACGCGGGACACACGCCGGATTTATCGGTGTAGTGCGCGTATTGCCAGTCGTTGGTTTCGAGTTCGACCATGAAGGGAAATTCTTGGACCTTGAACTCCTCGGCGGTCCGAAAATCGTATGAAGAGATGCCCGAGTGCCCTGATGACGCCAGATTGTAGACGGTCGGCGAGATGACATAGTCACCCACAACGAAGGCCTCGTGCCGCAGGCCCACGGGCGTCCTCACTGCGGGGGCGGCCGCCGGAGCCGCCGGAGCCGCCGGAGCCGCCGGCGCAGCCGTCGCTACAGCAGTAGGGGCCGGCGATGCGCTCTGCGCGAGGGCCGTTGTCGGCGCTGCCGCAACGGCAAGCAAAAGGACGAGCGAAGCTGCTGCTATGAGAGAACGATGCACGAAATGGGCCTCCGGGTATAAAACGAAGAACGCCTACTATCGGAATCGGGCAAGCGTCAGACAGGCGTGTTGCCCTGATCTACGCCACCCGAAGCGCAATATCCTGACACAGCACTCATTCTATGACGAAGGTGAACCCGCGGTCGGGTAGCTGCCGCAGCATCGGCTCGCGGATCGCGAGGTGCGGCCGCGATTGTTAATCTGTAAATGGTTCTCCGCCGGGCTCCGCCTGCGCTTCAAAGGGTGGCGTTCGCTCCCGCGCGAACGGCGGCTGGCGGCATGAGCGGCTACGCGCAGATCGCAATCGATGGGCCCGCCGGAAGCGGAAAAACGACCGTAGCCCGCGCTCTCGCGAAGCGTTTAGGGTTTCTCTATCTCGATACGGGCGCAATGTACCGCGCCGTGGCCCTCTTGGCGCTTCAGTCGGCGAGCGACGAACACGACGAGGAAAGGATGCTCGAGCTCGCCCGCGCCCGCCCGATTCGCGTTTTGGTCGATGACGAGTCGGAGGACGGTTTCCGCGTCTTTGCCGGCGGCGTCCCGATCGGGAACGAGCTCTACGGCAACGACGTGAGCCAAATCGTTTCCGCCGTAGCCGCTCATCCCAGCATTCGCTCCATGCTCGTCGAGCGCCAGCGCGACATCGCCGCGACAGGCCCCGTGGTGATGGCGGGCCGCGACATCGGAACCGTCGTCTTGCCGGACGCTCCCGTCAAGATCTTCCTCACCGCTTCTCTCGATGAGCGAGTCGAGCGAAGGCTCGCCGAACTCGCCGCCCACGGAACCGAGGTCGACCGAGCGACCCTGCGCCGCGAAATGCTCGAACGCGACCGCCTGGACACCACCCGCGAGGTCGCCCCCCTCCGCCCCGCTACCGGTGCCCACGAAATCGATTCCAGCGGAATGAGCATCGATGAGGTCGTCGACCGCATCGCCGCAATCGCCGCCCATGCCCCGAGCGAAGCCCCCAGCCTCGCCAGCGCGGCCCCAGCAGCCGACCATGGGCCCGCGAGTGCGGGCCCGGGGGGGATCGGGGGGCCCAGCCGCCCCGATTTTAAATCAGGGCCTAGCCCCGGTCGTAACCAAAGCCTCTTCTATAGATTTGCCCGCGTGGTGCTGTGGTTCGGGCTGCGTGCTTGGAACGATCTCACCGTTATCGGGAAGGAAAACGTTCCGGCCGAGGGGCCGGTCATCATCGCTTGCAACCACGTTTCGTACGTCGACCCGCCGGCGCTTGGATGCGGCTTACCGCGCCAAGTCTGGTACATGGCCAAAACCGAATTGTTCAAGATTCCGATCCTAGCCCCCATAATCCGGGGCTTAGGCGCCTTTCCGGTCGATCGCTCCCGCGGCGATATCGCCGCGATCAAAGCGGCCTCCCAGGTCCTTAAGGGCGGCCGGGTGCTCGGGATCTTTCCGGAGGGGACGCGCAACCTCGACGGCACGGGCAAGCCGCAAATGGGCGTGGCGCTTCTTGCTTCGCTCACCGGCGCGACCGTGGTTCCTGCCTACGTCGGCGGTACGCGCGATGCGGTCCGGCGCTCCAAAATCACGGTTATTTATGGAACGCCCATTCGATTTACGCTCGGACGGAAAGCCCGGCGCGATGACTTGGCGAAGTGGACAGAGGACCTCATGCTCAAGATTTACGCGCTGCGGGAGAACATCGTTGGTAATTAGGAAGGCGAAGACGCAAGGGTTTTGCTTCGGCGTCGCCATCACGCTCAAAAAAGCCGAGGAAACCGTGGCCTCGCGCGGGAGCGGTAACGTTACGACGCTCGGCCACATCGTGCACAACCCGCAGATGGTCCAATCGCTCGAGGACAAGGGCTTGGTCAACGCAGGGTCGATCGACGAGGTCGATTCCGGGACGCTGTTCGTGCGCGCGCATGGCCTGCCGGTCGAAGTGTTCGAAAAGGCCAACGCCAAGGGCCTCACCATCGTCGATGCAACCTGTCCGATGGTCACGAAAATTCACGTCCAGGCGGAGAAGCTGCGCGCCGACGGCTACAAGATCGTCGTGGTCGGAGATCCGAACCATCCCGAAGTCAAAGGGACGTTGTCGCACGTGCCGGGCGCTTGGATCGTCCAAGAGCCTTCCGATGTCGATGCGCTGCCGCGTGCCAGCCGGGTCGGCGTCGTCGTACAATCCACCTGGTCGGGTGCGGGCTTCACGGATATCGTGCGCAAGCTCAGTTCGAAATACTACGAGGTGCGCGCGGTCAATACGATCTGCACCGATACGCATAACCGCCAATCGGAAGCCGAAGCGCTGGCAACCGCGGTCGACGTGATGGTGGTCGTCGGCGGCAAGACCTCCGCCAACACCAAGCATCTCGCCGATCTGGCCGCGACGCGCGGTGCGCGCTCCTATCACATCGAGGGGCCCGACGAGCTCGACGCCGGGTGGTTCGAAGGCGTCGGCGTTGCGGGGTTGATGTCGGGCGCATCGACGCCCGGCTGGCTCGTCGATCAGGTCGAGGCACGCATGGAGGCACTCAGCCGTCGAGCTAGTTAACATCATCGAGGCGCATCTCGCGCGGACGATCGAACGGTATCGCGGATCGTCTCCGATTTACGAGATGATCCGTTACCATTTCGGCTACGATTCGCCCGATGTGCTGCGCACCGGGAAGCGCCTGCGGCCGCAGTTGCTCTTGCGCACCGCTCTCGAAGAGAGCGGCCGGATCGAGTGCGCCCTCGACGCTGCGGTCGCGATCGAAATCTTGCACAACTATTCGCTCGTTCACGACGATATCGAAGATGGCGACGAGATGCGGCACGGTCGCACGACAACCTGGGCACGCTACGGGATTCCCCAAGGGATCAACGCGGGCGACGCACTGTGCGCGCTCAGTTATCTCACGCTGCTGCACGAAGAGGCCGTCGTGCCCCCCGGGAGCGTCGTTGAAATGCTGCACGTGCTGCACGATGCGAATCTGAGAATGTGTGAAGGCCAAGCGCTCGACATCAGTTTCGAAACGCGCACGACGGTGACGATGCCGCAGTATCTCGAAATGATTGCGGGTAAGACGGGGGCGCTCTTCGCGGCCTCATGCGAACTCGGAGCGCTCGCGGCCGGGGCCGATCGCGCGCGTGCCAAAGAATATTCGGCGCTCGGGCGCGCCTACGGCTTGGCCTTTCAGATTCGCGACGACGTGCTCGGAACGTGGGGCTCGAGTGCGCTCACCGGCAAGCCGAGCGGAGCAGATATCGCGCGCCGCAAATGGAGTTTCCCCGTGGTGTGGGCCCTCGATACGCCGCCCTCGGCCGAACGGGACGTCGTCGCGCACGCCTACGCGCGCAACGTGCGCCTCGATGCGGCGGGTGTCGCCGAGGTGATCGAAGCGCTCGACCGTCTCGGCGCGAGATCCGCTGCCGACGATGCCCACGACCGTGCCCTCGACGATGCCGACCGGATCGCGTGCCAGGCTTCCATCGACGTCAACAAAACGATTCGCGAATTCCTCGCACAAGGAGCCCGACGAGTTGCGTAGCGCAGTCCGACCCTCTACCGTTTCCGCGCAGCAAGAAGCGGCGGCGAGCCTTTCTTCGACGCAGTATGCGCTCTACGGCATGCTGGCGCTCGCGTTTCTCGTGCGTCTGGTCTTCATCAACGCCGACGGTTTTCGCAACGACGTCTCGACCTTCGAAAGCTGGTCGTTAACGCTCTCGGAGCATCCGATCCGGCAGTTTTTTGCGAACGCCGGCTTCGCCGACTATCCGCCGGGCTATTTCTTCGTGCTCTGGATCGTCGGTCACGCCTACAAGCTCTTCGTGCATTCCGATCCCACGTACGGCATGCTCAAGGTCTTCGTAAAGATGCCCGGCATCGTGATGGACGTCGTCGATTCGTGGCTCATCTATCAGATCGTGCGGCGCTTCTCGTCGGTCGCGTGGGCCTTTGCCGCCGCGGCGTTCTTTGCGTTCAACCCGGCGACGATCTTCATCTCGGCGTATTGGGGCCAGGTCGATTCCGTCGCGGCGGGCCTCACGCTCGGCTCGCTCTTGTTGATGATCGATTCCGACCGGGTAACGCCGCGGCGCTCCACCCTCTATATCGCGGCAGCCTGGCTGCTGCTGGCCTATTCGGTTCTGATCAAGCCGCCTGCCGTCGTGATCGCTCCGCTGTACTTTGCGTTCATCTTCACGAGCGACGACGCGGCGGTGCGGATACGCCGGGCGCTGGCCACCTGGATCGGCGTCATCGGTGGTCTCGTGCTCGCGTACTTCTCGGCGTTCGCCTTCGTACCGAGCGCAAACCCCGTCGTGCTCGCGACCTGGCTCATCGGGCGATATGCCTACGCTTCGGGCGTGTACGCGTACAACTCGGTCAACGCATTCAACCTCTATGTGATGGGCTTCGGGAACCACTTCTGGCAACCCGATACTGCGATCATTCCGAATTTCAACGGCATCGGTTTTCCGATGTACGTGTGGGGCATCGGTCTCTTCGTGGCCGCAACGATCTTGGTCATCTCGCGCTTCGTGCAGCGGCGTGACCCGGTCGCGCTGCTCGAAGCTGCGGCGATTCTCTCGCTCGGCTATTTCGTGCTCTCGACCCGGATGCACGAGCGCTATGTCTTCAACGCGCTCCTGTTGACCGCGCCCCTGATCTTCTACCGCAAGCGCTATCTCTATGCGGCCGTCGTGATCTCGCTGACGCTGCTCGGCAATCTCTTCTACTCGCTCGACTATCTGTACGTGATGGACAACAAAGTCGCGGGCGTGGATCCCACGGATTTAATCCCGTGGCTGAGCCGCACCTCGGCGTTCCTCAACGTCGCGACGTTCTTCTACCTCGGCTACGTGTACTTGGGTTCGGGCGAAGACGTGTTCGGGGAATTCGATCTCGCGGCCGTCCTCGGCCGCACGGGAACCCTCGTGCGCCGCTGGTTCTCGCCATCTGAAGGCACGGCCTGGATGACGGTGCGCGACTGGTCGATCGCAGGCTCGCTTGCGGTCAGCTCGTTCATCTTGACCTTCATCGACTACGCCTGGCCCAGTGAAAAGATCTTCGACGAAATTTACTACGCGCGCGCGGGCGAGGAATATCTAGGACACAAAGAGATCTTCGAGTTCACGCATCCGCCGCTCACGAAACTCTGGATCACGCTCTCGATGATCCTCTTCGGCGGTTTGCACGGCGCGGGCGATACCTCGACGGGCTGGCGGTTTCTCAATCTGGTGGTCGGCGCCGTGATGGTGCTCGTGCTGTATTGCTTTGCGAAACGGCTCTTGGGCTCCACGTTCTTCGCGACGGTAACCGCGTCGATGCTGCTTCTGGACGGCTTCCACTACGTGCAGTCGCGCATCGCGACGCCCGAGATTACGGTTGCCTTCTTCGCACTGCTCACGCTCTATGCGTTCTATCGCTTCTGGCTGGCGAGCCAGGTTCGCGTTGCGCCGATCTTTACGACGAAGGCCCTCGGGCCGCAAGCGATCGTGTTCGGCCTCGGCCTCGGCGTGGCCGCGATCTTCAGCTGGCTCGTCGCATGGGGTCAGGATTTCTTCGCGCATGTCGTCGCCTTCGGATATCTGGGTCTCGCTGCGTACCTCGTCGCACGGCTCGTCGTGCCGCGCTTCGTGAGGATCCCCGAGACGACGTCGTATCCGGAAGGCTCTCGGATCGCCGGCGGTTCGCTCTTCACCCTGGACGGCGGCATCGTTCCGCTCGGCAACGGTGCGATCGTTGCGGGCGACTCGACGCAGCTCGTGAAGAACACGCTCGTCCACGAAGATGAGGGCGTGCGCATCGAGTATGCGCGCAACGGCACCGTGCGCTACGGCACCAACGGCGGCGGCGATGCGGTCTTTGCGCCGGCCGGCACCGCGACCGCGAACGAAGCGACGATCGACGGGCGGCGCGACGGCATGTTGTGGCTCTTCTTGCTGGCTGCGAGTGCCGGGGCACTCGGAGCGAGTAAGTGGAACGGCCTTTTCGATTTTTTCGTGATTTGGCTGATCGCTCTCGGCGTCGTGATTCAAGGCATATGGGCGCCGCTCAAACGCGCCGTCGGGGTATCGAACGTGGTCGCGACTCCGGCGACGTGGGGCAACCCGTTCGGCATGTCGTTCGACATTTTAGTGGCGGCGATGCTCTTCATCGGCGCGACGATCTACACGCTATGCTACATCCCGTATTTTTCGCTCGGGCACAATCTGAGCGATCTCTTGGGGTTGCAGTCGCAGATGTTCGGCTACCACTACGATCTCAAAGCCACGCATCCGTACGGTTCGAAGTGGTACCAGTGGCCGTTCATCGGCCGGCCGATCTCGTACTACTATCACGATTGGCGCACGGGTTCGTCGACCCAGGATCCGCTGGCATGTTGCGTTGCCGAGATCATCGCGCTCCCCAACCCGGCCGTCTGGTGGCTGGGGTTGATTTCCGTTCCGACGATCGCGGTGTTGGCATGGCGCGAGCGAAATAAAGGGTACGCGCTGCTCGTCACGGCGTATCTGCTGCAGTGGCTGCCTTGGGCGACCTCGCCGCGCGTCGCATTCGAGTATCATTTCTTTCCGAACTTGGCCATCATTTGTCTCGCGGATGCGGTGCTGCTGCAGCGCCTTTGGCAGTACGCCGCGAAACTCGCGCCCCGTAACCTGCGGACCGAAGCGAGCTGGGTGGGCGCCGGCGGCATCGCCGCGGCGTTGATCGTTTCACTCGTGATCGGGTCGTTCGCGATCCCGCTCGGAATTTTCGTCGCCGTCGTCGGGTATCTGGCCGTCGTGCGCGGCCTCGCGCGCTGGCCGCAGGTCGTCGTCGGCGCGTATCTGGCGCTCGTCTTCACGCTGTTCGTATTCTTCTATCCGGTCTTGGCCGGGCTGCACGTGCCGTGGCACGTGTGGGACGCTCGCATGTGGCACGCGATCATGCACGACGCCTGGATTTAGCTTCGTGTCCGGACATTCGAAATGGCACAACATCAAGCTCAAGAAAGGCAAGGTCGATGCGCAGCGCGGGGCCTTGTTCACCAAGCTTTCGAAAGAAATCATTCTCGCAGCCAAAGGCGGTTCGCCGGATCCCGAAGCCAACTATCGTTTGAAGATGGCGGTGGAAAAAGCGCGCGAGCACAATGTCCCGCAAGAGAACATCAAGCGTGCGATCGCGCGCGCGTCGGGAGCCGATGGTGCGAAAGAGATCGAGGAGATCCGGTACGAAGGCTACGGGCCGGCCGGCATTGCCGTGGTGATCGACGCGGCGACCGACAACCGTAACCGCACGGCCTCGGAACTGCGCTTTCTCTTTAGCCGTAACGGCGGAGGACTCGGCGAAACGGGCTCCGTCGCTTGGATGTTCGAGCCCCGCGGCATCATCGAGATCGAGCACGGCGCGCGCAGCGAGGATGCGCTGCTCGAGGCCGTTCTCGTTGAAGGCGTCGTCGATCTGCGCTTCGATGAGGGCAGCGTCGAGGGCCGTTCGATCGTGATCACGGAGCCGGCGGAGCTGGCCGCCGTGCGCGACCGCCTGGTCGCCGTCCCGTTACGCGTGACCTCAATGGTCTTGGGCGTGGATCCTAAGACGACCGTGGCGCCGGCGGGCGCAGATCTTCGCGCCGTGGTGGCGTTTCTCGATGCACTAGAGGAGCACGAAGACATCGTGCGCGTGTTCTCCAACGCCGAACTCGATTTCGCGCAGCTCGAAGCGCTCGCGTGACCCGCGCGTTCGGGGCTCGTTGACCGGCGATGTCGCGGCGCCGGTGGGGACGTCGCGCCGCCGTCCTTGGATCGTGCGCCAGGATTGGCTCTTCGCGGTCGCGCTCGCGCTCTTCGTTGGGGTCAGCGTCTGGTTCGGGCAGGCGATCCGAGATTTTTTAGCACCCTCGGCAAAAACCGTCGCAAGCCCGGCGCTCGTCGGAGAGACGCTTTCCGACGCTATCTCGACGACGCAGCGCATGCATTTGCGCGCGACCGTTCTCGAGCGTCAGCCGAGCGATCGTTTTCCCAAAGACGTGGTGATGCGGCAAGATCCGGAGCCTGGGACGCAAGTGCGCGAAGGCCGTCAGATTTCGCTCGTCGTCTCATCCGGTGTCCAAATCTTCCCCATGCCCGATTTGCGCTACGAATCGCTGCGCGAGGTCGGCCTCGATCTCTCTCACGCGAAGCTGACCCTCGGTAAAGTGAAGACCGTCGCCAACGATCAGGTGCCGGCCAATCATGTCGTGACGCAAGATCCGCCGCCGCTTTCTTCGGTGCGTGTCGGGTCGATCGTCAATGTGGTCGTTTCGAAGGGCGGCGCCTCCGCCTTGCGGGTGCCGAACTTCGTGAACATGACGATCGATGAAGCACGCCAAGCTGCCGAAGACGCTCACCTGCATCTGGGCCAGGTCGTCTGGACGCCGTTCGGGCGCTACGGGCCGCCGCGCGGCGACGTCGTGCGCCAAAGCCCCGGTTTCAACGCCTTGATCGATCCCGCGGAATCCGTCTCGCTTCAAATCAGCGCCGGCCCACTCGAAGCCGGCTATCTGATCCGCCAGGTCCATGCGACCGTAACGGTTCCCGAAGACTCGGGTGACGCCGACCACACGCCGGTCGTCCGCGTTGAAGTGGTCGACGAGACCGGCACCTGGAACGTCTACAACGCCTACGCGCAACCAAAACAAAAGCTGGATTTCAATCTCACCGTGGTCGGCACGGCCGAACTCAACGTCTACATCAACAACGAGCCCATCGACTCAACCAGACTCGGCGTCGAACCAAAGGTCGAGGAAAAACAAATCCTCGGCCCTCTGCCCTCCGGCTCGCACCGCGCCTCATCAACTCCCTCAGCCCGCTCCAGCGGGTCCAGCGCCCCACCCATCACGAATGTCAACCCATGATGCGTTTGCTGAAATCGGCGCGGCCTGCCCCCCGATGGCCCCTTGCCTCGGAAGCTGCAATGGGTTGTGAAGGGGTCGGGTCACGCCGCCCCGATTTTTCAACACGGCGCGAGTGCGCCGTTGGGGGCCATCGGGGGGCACGCCGCCCCGATTTCAATTGAAAATCGCACCGTCGCTGCTGTCCGCAGATTTTAGCAAGATCGCGCAAGAGATTGCGATGGTCGAAAATGCCGGCGCCGATTATCTCCATCTCGATGTCATGGACGGGCGCTTCGTACCCAACATCACTTGGGGGCCGAAGATCATCGGCGATCTCCGCAAACTCTCGCCGCTCACGTTCGACGCGCATCTGATGATCGTAGAGCCCGAGCGGTACGTTGAAGACTTCATCAAAGCCGGCGCGAACATCGTTACCTTTCATTTCGAGGCCACGTGGCACGTACAGCGCCTGATCACGCACATTAAGTCGCTCGGCGCGAAGGCCGGCGTTTCCCTCAACCCCTCGACCCCCGTTGCGATGCTGGAAGACGTAATCGAAGATCTCGATCTCATCCTCATCATGAGCGTCAATCCGGGGTTCGGCGGTCAGACGTACATCCCAAATTCGATCAAGAAAGTGCGCGAGGCGCGTGCGCTGATCGACGCCCGCAATCCGAAGTGCGAACTCGAGATCGATGGTGGTATCGGGCGCAAGAACATCGCGGACGTGGTTGCAGCGGGTGTCGACGTGGTCGTAATGGGCAATAGCATCTTCAGCGCGGCGGATCCGGCTGCCGAGTTGCAGGCACTTCGCGCGATCGCAGCGCCTGTGCCCGCCGGGGTACGCTAAGCGCGCCCCCAACTAACGGAAGATGCGCTGGTTGCGGCGTTACGCGAAATCTGCGAAGCGCCCTCGCAGCGTAGCCCTGCGGCGCGCTCGGTCGTGCTTGGGATCGGCGACGATGCCGCTGCGTGGCAGCCGTCGCGTTCGCATCTTTCGGTCATCACGAGCGACGCGCTTGTCGACGGGGTCCACTTCGTTACCGGTTCCATGGACGCGCGCTCGATCGGGCATCGGGCGATGGCCGCGAACCTTTCCGATATCGCGGCGATGGGCGCACGGCCCGTGCTCGCGACCGTCGTCCTCGGCGTTGCGGCGGCGACCACACAGGAGTGGATGCTCGAAGCGTATCGCGGGATGGCAGCGCTCGCGGCCGAGCACCGGACGCGGATCGTTGGCGGCGACATCGTCCGGATGCCCGCCGCGTCGCTTTCGCTGACGCTGGTTGGCGAAGTAGCTCGCACGCGCCTGAAGACCCGAAGCGGGGGCCGGCCGGGCGACGTACTCGCGGTGACGGGCCCGCTCGGCGCCAGCCGCGCGGGCCTCGAGTTGACGCTGCGTCCGCGTGACCTCGATGCGGCGGCCCAGGGTGCGGCGCTTGCGGCGTTCGCCACGCCGCGCCCCCGCGTACGCGAGGGCCGCTGGCTAGCGGCTTCGACCTACGTGCACGCGATGATGGATCTCTCCGATGGCCTGTCTACCGATGGGGGACGGCTTGCACGGGCGAGCGGCTGCGGTGCAGAGATCGGCGAGCTGCCGATCGCGCCCGCGGCACGCAGCGTGGCACTCGCTGCGGGCGACGACCCGCACCGCTATGCACTCGACGGCGGCGAAGATTTCGAATTGCTGATCGCCGCTGCGCCGCGCGCGTTCGCCCATCTCGCGGGCGCCTATGCCAAGCATTTCGGGCGACCGCTCTTTGCAATCGGCCGCCTCACCGCAGAACCCGGCTTGCGTTCGATCGACCCGCTCGAGCGGCGTGAACTCGTGGCGGCCGGTTGGGATCATTTTACGAGCGAAACCGGGACAGCCCGCTCGCGGCCCTCGTAGGCCCGCTCGCGCCGAATCGATTGCAGGGTTGCAGCGCTTTCCGGTACGTGTAGAGCCATGAAAGATCGTGTCGCCCTCGGCTGGGCCGCAGTTACGCTGATCCTCCATCTCGCGGTGGCCGGACGCTATGGATTCTTCCGTGACGAATTGTACTTCATCGTGTGCGGGCAGCACCCGTCGTTCGGATATGTCGATCAGCCGCCGCTCGTACCGCTGCTCGCGGCAGCAGCGTACGCGCTCGGCCATCAGCTGTGGATGGTCCGCCTCGTCCCCGCCCTGGCGGCTGCCGGCGTCGTGCTTGCCGGCATTGCCTTCGCGCGACTCTTCGGCGCAAGGAACGGGGCGGCGCATCTCACCGGCGCTACCATCGCGCTTGGGCCGATGTTTCTCGGACTCGATGCGACCTTCAACACGACGGCGTTCGACCCGCTCGCCTGGACGCTCGTGGGATTGCTCTTCGCGCGGGCGTATCTCGAAGAAGATCCACGCTCCTTGCTGTGGGCGGGCGTCGTCGCCGGCGTGGCGCTCGAGGCGAAATATTACGTCATCGTGTGGCTGGCTGCGCTGACGATCGGTGCTCTGGTAACGCCGATGCGGTCGATCTTCCGGCAGCGCGAATTCTACGCGGGCGCGGGAATCGCGATCCTGATTGCGGCGCCGAGCGTGATCTGGCAAGCCCTTCACGGCTGGCCCTTCGTGGAGCTCGTGCATGCGGCCGGCCACAAGAATGCAGTCGTAACGCCGGTGGGATTCGTTCTGGGGCAGATCTTGGTAATGAATCCGCTGGCCGCACCGGTTTGGCTTGCGGGTGTGCTCGCGCCGTTTCTACGCCGAGACTTGCGGGAAGCTCGACCGTTTTCGATCGCATTTGCGCTGACGATTCTTGTGACGATAGCCGGCGGCGGTAAAGATTACTATGCGGCCGCGGCCTATCCGATCGCGTTCGCATTGGGCGCGATCGCGCTCGATCGCGTGCTCGTACCGGCCCTTCGCATCGGGTATACGGCCGTCGTCGTCGCGTTCGCGCTTCTCGTCGCGCCGCTTCCGCTGCCGATTCTCCCGCCGGCCGCCGTGCATCCGTATGCTGTCGCGCTGCACATGGAAGCGGCCTCGCGCGAGCGCAAGAAGCTCGGCCTCCTACCGCAGCAATTTGCCGACCAGTTCGGATGGCCGAAACTGGCCGCGACCGTCGCCGCCGTGTACGACGGTCTGCCGCCCGCAGAGCGTAGCAAAGCCTACGTGATGGCGGGAAACTACGGCGAAGCAGCTGCGATCGACATCTTCGATGCGGGTCACGGCTTGCCGCCGGTGCTCAGCGGTCACAATCAATACCACCTGTGGGGGCCGCACGGCTACGATGGATCCGTGCTCATCGACGTCGGTGCGACCGTCAAGGACGATCTGCCCTACTGCCGCTCCGCAACCCTCGCCGCAACCTTCACGGCGCCGTACGTAATGCCGTACGAGGATCATCTCGGGATCGTCCTCTGCCGGGGTCTGCGCGAGCCCGTGGCCAAGATGTGGCAAGACACGAAGCATTATATCTGATGCGGGACGAACTGCACCCGAGATGATCGCACGGCGGCACTGGCTCGCGTTGCTCGGGCTCTTCACGATAATCGGCCTCCTCGGCTTTAGTTATCGCTATCTCGACGATCTCGCCCGCGGTTACTGGAACACCTATGAGGTACATTTCGTCGAGGAAATGACCGGAGCGTACACCGCTGCCGTCATGCTCCCGATCGTCTTTTTTCTCACGAAACGTTTTCCATGGGGACGCACCGGATGGTCCGTTCTGGCCGCAGTCCACCTGTGCGGCGCGGTGTTGTACTCCGCATTACACACCACGCTCATGGACCTGACGCGCATCGCGATCTTCGCGGTGTTGGGCCTCGGCCATTACGACTACGGCAGCATGACGTTTCGGTACCCGATGGAATTTTCGCACGACCTTCTCGATTATTGCGTCGTGATCGGGATCCTGACGATTTGGAATCGCATGCGCGCCGAGCAGCGCAGCGCCTTGGATGCCGCGCAGCTCCGCGCGGAGCTGGTCGAGACGCGACTGGCGAATCTGCGTCTCCAGCTGCACCCCCATTTTCTGTTCAACTCGCTCAACGCCATCTCGGCCGTGATGTACGAGGATCCGCGCGCGGCCGATACGATGCTCGTGCGGCTGAGCGACTATCTCCGCTTGACCCTCGACGCTTCGGACCGGCTCGAGACCGAAATCGAAGACGAACTGCGCATGACCTCATCGTACGTCGAAATCATGCGCGCGCGATTCGAACAACGGTTGCGTCTCCACGTTTCATGCGAAGCGGGCGCCGAACGCGCGCTCGTTCCAAGCCTGCTGCTGCAGCCGCTCGTGGAAAACGCCATCCTGCATGGCGGGGCCGACGTTGCGGACGGCATCGGAATCGATGTGCTGATCCGGCGCGATGGAGAACATCTGGCGATTGCGATCGTCGACACGGGTGCGGGTTTACCGGAGGGGGAGGCATTCGTGGAGGGCCGCGGACTCGGCGCAACCCGTTCGCGGCTGGAGCAGCGTTATGGAAGCGAAGCGGAACTCGGGATCGCGCGCGGCATCGCCGGCATCGGCACGCGCGTCGACGTGCGTCTCCCCCTGCGCCGCGCGCCGGTAGCGCGGTGATGCGAGGCGGCCTGCTGCGCGTGGTCGTGATCGACGATGAGGCCCCCGCTCGCCGAAAATTAGTGCGCTTCTTGCAGGAAGTCGAAGACGTCAGCATCGTGGGCGAAGGGCACGATGCCGAAAGCGGCTTGGGCTCGATACGGGAAACGCGTCCGGACGTCGTGTTTCTCGACGTGCAGATGCCCGGAACCGATGGGTTCGGCCTGCTCGAAGCGCTGGACGGCGACGAGGTCGTGCCGCACGTCGTTTTCGTTTCGGCGTACGACAAGTATGCGGTGCGTGCGTTCGACGTGGCCGCGGTCGACTATTTGCTCAAGCCCTTCGATCGCGAGCGCTTCGAGCGGGCGCTCGAACGCGTGCGCGCCGCGCTTGCGACTCCCGAGCCCGACGTCCACTCACAGCTGCGCGAATTGCTCGCGAGCGTTCGCAACGAGCAAACGTTTTCCGAGCGAATTCTCGTCGAAGCGGACGGGCGTTCGCGCTTCGTCCCCGTCAAAGAAATTCTCCGCGTAGAAGCCGGGCAAAGCAAAGTCGCGATCTACTGCGCCCGCGAACAGTTTGAGGTGCGCACGAGCATGGACGGTATCGAAGCGCGGCTCAATCCGCGCGATTTCGCGCGCGTTCATCGCTCGCACATCGTGCGCATCGATGCGATCGCCGAACTGCAGCCGTGGTTTCACGGCGAGTACACCGTGAAACTCGTGGATGGAACCGTCGTGACCTGGAGCCGGCGCTACGCGGCGAAGCGGCCCGACTTGCTGCGGCCTTAGCTCGGCGAACGCTCGGCGTTAAGGCGATGCAGCACGTCCGCGATCGCGTTGAGGCTGTCGACCATGAGATCGGTCTCGGAGATGAAGGCGCGCGTGAACGGTTCCGCTTCGCCTTTGACCTCGGCGGCAAGCTGCGATTGCAGGTCGCGTAGCGGCGGTAAGGCTGCGGGATCGCGGCGCGCACGCAGCGCCGCAGCGATTTCGCCGAGGCTCGCGAGCAGCGCGTCAACGAGATCGTGCGCGGCTGGTAAGCGAGGCATGCCGGGGGCGATCCGCGCCGACAGCGTGAGCGCTGCGAGGCCGAAGCGCCGGGAAGCAGCGAGCAGCCCGAGCGCGGCGCGAACGCTGACGGCCGTCGGCGCCACGGGCTCGGCGAGCATGCGGTCGACCGATGCTTCCGCGTTGGAGCGCGCACGCCAGGTGCTGAGTTGCGCGCTGCGGATCGAGCGCTCTTGCGGCGGCGCTCCGAGATACGCGTCCAGGACGAGGGTAGCGTAGCGTCGCTGCGCTTCGATCAGTTCGGCCAAGCGGACCGGCACGATGTCGCGTTCCCACGTCGGCCAGAACGCGTAGGCGCCGAGCGCGAGAAAACCGCCGATCAATGAGGCTTCGATTCTTCCGAGCAGCGCCGTATGTTCGGGAAACCCGCCGAACGCGAGCAGAAACACCACGTACCCCGTCACGGCTGTGGTAAAGGCGGCGTAGCTGGCGTTGAAGACCATGAAGGCCACCGTCGCAAAGAGCAGTGCGGCGACGAGATACGCTTCGGTCCCCGGATGCAGCAGCGCGACCAGCGACGCCGCGACGGCGCCGAGCAGGGTGCCGCCGAGCCGCGCGACACCGCGCGTAAATGTCGTCGCAAAGTCCGGGCGCAGCACGAGAACCGCGGTCAGCGTTACCCAGTAGCCGCGCTGAAGCGGAAGGACGTGCGAAAGTATTTCCGCGATGCCGACGGTAACCGCGAGCCGCACGCCGTGCTGCGCGAAGGCGGAGCCGGGCGATAGGTTTGCGCGTAGGGTGCGCAGCGCTTCACCGGCGCGAGATGGACGCAGCGATGGTGGTAAAGGCACCGGCACCGCGATCGCTTCGCTGGCCGGGAACTCGGCCGCACGCCACGCCGCACGCAGCTGCCCGAGCAGCGCGCGAACGTCGCGCGCGGTCTGCGCCGGGGCTTGGCGCTGCGCCCGTTCGGCTCGCTCGTCGATAGTTTCCCACGTGTCGTCCCAGTCGCTCGGGGCTTCTGCCGAGTCGAGCCCTTGCGCGATCCGTTCGAGAATGATCCGCGCAGCGTCGCCGAGGGCGATCAACGCGCGTGCCGCATCGCTCCGCCCTGCCGCTTCGAGATTATAAAGATCCGTCGCGAGAGCGGCGAGGCTCGCGCGGATGCGTTCCACCTCGACTAAGAGCGATTCGAACGCGACGATGTCGCCGCGGCGTGCGAAGGGTTGCGGATCTTCGAGCGTGGCGTGCAGGGCGGAGAACGCTTCGGAACCGGGCGACCGAAGCTTTACGCGCGGAAAATCTCCGGCGTAGGCCGCGAGGGTCCGATACGCATCCGATAATACTTTGCGTTCCGCAGAGAACCCGGCCAACGGCCAAACCGAGACGAGCAGAATGGTTTGGAGGATGCCCCCGCTTGCGACCAAGCCCGCAAGCCCGAGCGCTTGGAGCGGCGTGTCGTGAAACTGGCCGAAGATGGCGAGCGCGACGAGCGAGTTGAGCCCGATCGTGGTGGACACGGGCCCGAGCGACGCAACGATGCCCGCACCGAAGGCGAACACGACGGCCACCGCCACGGCGGCGTAGACGTTCGCGCCGCTCACCGACGCGACGAAGGTTGCGAACGCCATCGCCGCGCTCGTAAAAAGCATCGCTGCCGCGCGCGTGCGATACACGCCCTGCCGCGACGCGAATCCGACGATGAACGCGCCGACCGCCGCCGGTACTCCCTGCAGCGGATGCCCGCTTGCGAGCGAAACCGCGAGCACGATCGCCACGCCCGCCGCACAGCGCAAGCCGAACCGGATCCTCACGCCCGAGCGGTCGAACTTCGCCGCCTCGGCGACGATCCGCCGGGCCACCGTCAGTGCGGCCGCGTGCCGGCGGGCGCCGCGGTTCACAGGGGCGCGACCACGAGCGCGCCCGCGTCCTTGTACAGTGCGAGCCCGCAGTCCAGCGCCCGATTGCGTGTAATGCCGGCGCCCGCGACCAAGAGCAGCGCCGCATGGGCCGCCTTGGCCTGCGTGCAGGGCGTCGCTCCTGCTGCCGACACCCGGCTCTGCGGAAGGATTGCCCTCACGTTGCGCGCGTCGACGTGCCACGCGACGAGCGCTGCCGGGCGGTGCGTGAGCAGCCAGGTAAATGCGCCCGTATGATAGCGCGAGTCAGTCGCCCGCGCGAGCACCTCGGGCGCCGGACCGCAGCCGGCGGCCGCCGAGGCAGCAAAAAATCCGAGCCACATCGCAGCTCGGATTCGGAGATCTCGCGAGCCGCCTCGCGGCCCGAAAGCCGCTAGCCCGCGCGCTTTACTCGGCGCGACCGCAAACACTGCGTGCACACTTTCAACGTCATGTGCGTGCCGTGATCGTCGACCTTCACCGGCTGGATATTCGGCAGCCAGCGGCGCTTGGTCTTGTTCATGGCGTGGCTGACGTTGTTGCCGGCCATCGGCCCTTTCCCGCACACATCGCAACGCTTGGCCATTTTGAATCCTTACCAATCCTCGTTAAAAGCAGTCCGCCGGGGCGGACTGTTAAAAGCAGTGCCACCCTGGGGCGGACAACCCGAAGAGCATACCACGACGGACACCCTCATGCAAATGCACAGTGCACGGTGCACGGTATAAGAGCCAGACAGAGATGTCCCCATCCCTGCCAAGTAGAGATGTCCCCTCCCGGGGGCTTAAGGGCTACCTATGGAGCCTCGCGCCGCGGGAAGCCCTCCAATCACCAGGGTGTATAAGGGCCAGATAGAGATGTGTGGAGCAGCCAAGCAATCGGTTCCCGAGACGATACTCGAAACAGCCAGGCGCTTTCCGGATCCCGGCTGCCAACGACGTTTGGGTCGCTATGCGGGTCCTCGAGCGGCTAAGCGATACACCTCGAAGGGGAACTCCTTAATGGTGCGAGGATGATTCGGAAGCCGATGGCGCTGCCGATCCCGATCCCGATCCCGAACCCGAACCCGAACCGGAACCCTTGGTTGCTATCGGCGAATTGCCGCCCGCTGCCGACGCATTCTGGCACAGCGTGGGGTAGGCGATGATCACGGTCCCTGAAGCGGTGACGGAATTCTGCAATCCGCTGGTCCAATGCCGGCCGAAGGCCGCAGCCGAACCGGCGAGCAAGGCCCCCAAGAATCCCGCATAATTGCACAGGACGCGCTTGTTGTTGGCCGGGTAGGTCAGAATATCGAGGCTCGCGGAACAGGAGGAAAGGCGTTCGAAGAGATCGCTGTATTTCAAGTAGTCCTCCGTCAAGAAGGACCTAAAGCTCTTCTGCGCCGCGAGTACCACCGCGCTCTGATTTGCAGCCGAACCCGACGAAACGATGGCCGTCACCAGTTGCTGGATCATCGTTTGATACGTGGAATTTCGGTTGCTGATCCAATCGGCGGTGGCTTCGTAGGCAAAAGAGTTGCAGCCGGTCTGCCAGATAAAGTCGAACGACGCGTCGTGCGGCCGAAGCCGCGTGTTCCATGCGTGAACGGAGATGGCGTAATCGCAGCCGCGCAGGCGATAGACCAAATTCTGAAGGTCTTGAGCGGCGACCGTTACGGAGTTAAGTAGGTCGGAAAGGTCGGCCGAACTCGGTCCGTTTAGACGCGACACGAGCCCGCTCGGACTGTCGATCCCTGCGGTCGAGCACGCCGGCAGATACGACGGAAACGTAAAGCTCGACGGGTGGTACAGGAAGAACCGCAGGTCCGGAAACGATTCCTGTTGGTTTGCCTGAAGGAGCGCGTAGGAGCGACAGGTGTCCGGAATGGCCGTAGGCGCGGTCGCGGAGCAATTGGGCGCGTAGAACGGCGTCTGGCTCGCGATCGTTTGCGCGTCGACGGCGATCGTCGTGGCGGGCGCCGTCGAGATCGTCGCAGCGGCGGTAGCTGCCGGCGCAGCCGCAGGTGCAGTCTCGTCGGCCAACGCGATCCCGAGCGGTCGCGCCGTAGCGATAATCGCGAGCAAGGTCGCTGCAACGATGCGCCGCAGGGCGCTCGCGCGGCTGCGGAACGAAACGAAGCTTCCCCTACGATGTAAGGTCACGGCGCTCTCCAAACCATCGCCTGCCACGATAGGCCGGCGTCGCGAGCGCCTTCTCGCGTCCGCTTTGCTTGGCCTCCAGTCGCTAATTCCGCGGGAAGGGAAGGCGTTGTGGGCGCCAACCCTAATCTTCGGCGATGGCGATGCGCGCTAGGAGTTGGGCAGCCGATAACGAGATGCGCCTGGTTGTGCGTGCGTTAAAAAGTGCCGCGTTTGCATTTGCCATTTCAGTTGCGGTATTGGCGCCGTTGCGTGTCTCATCGTCGACGTCGAGTGCGGCGCTTGAAAGGCAACAGACGGCGGGCGAGAAGGCCTACGCTGCCGACAACTACCAAGCGGCTCTGGCCGCGTTCAGCACCGGTCTTTCGGACGCTTTGAACGCGCATAACGTGGCCTACGAAGCGCTCTTCCTAACGAAGCTCGGCGTCGTCGAAATGCACGTCGGCCGTTACGCCGATGCGCTGCAGTCACATCAGCAGGCGCTGGCGCTCGATCGCCGGCTCGGCGACCGCGAGGGTGAGGCGATGGACCTCGGCAACATCGGCAACGTCGAGGAGGAGCTTGGCCGTTACACCGATGCGCTGCAGTCGGGTCAGCGGGCGCTTGCGCTCGCTCGGCAACTGGGCGATCACGACGTTGCGACGCAGGAGCTCAGCAACATCGGTGTTGTCGAAGAGGACCTCGGCCGTTACGCCGATGCGTTGCAGTCAGGGCAACAGACGCTTGCGCTCGATCGACATCTGCGCGACCGCGACGCCGAAGCGAAGGACCTCGGCAACATCGGCAACGTCGAAGACGACCTCGGTCGTTACGCCGATGCGCTCCAGTCGCATCAGCAGGCGCTCGCGCTCGATCACCAACTGGGGGACCGTGACGGTGAGGCGCAGGACCTTGGCAACATCGGCAACGTCGAAGAGGACCTCGGCCGTTACGCCGATGCGCTAAAATCACTGCAGCAGGCGCTTGCGCTCGATCGGAAGCTGGGCGACCGCGACGGTGAGTCGGCGGACCTTGGCAGCGTCGGCGTAGTCGAGGAGGACCTCGGGCGCTATGCCGCTGCGCTTTCGTCACATCAGCAGGCGCTTGCGCTCGCTCGGCACCTGGGCGACCGCGAGGGTGAGGCGGCGGACCTGAGCAGCATCGGCATAGTCGAGGAAGATCTCGAACACTACGCCGATGCGCTTGCGTCGCATCGGCAGGCATTTGCGCTCGCTCAACAGTTGAGCGCCCCCGACGTTCGGGCGAAGGAGCTTGCCAACATCGGCTTTGCGGAAGAGCACCTCGGGCGCTACTCCGAGGCGCTCGCGAGTGCGCGAGACGCGGCGCAACTTGACGCCCGGATTAGCGCTCCGCGGTGGAAGGAGTTACGAACGGCAGCGTTCGCGGAAGCCAAGCTCGATAATATTCCCGGTGCGCTCGCAGACTACGACGGTGCCGTGGCCGATATCGAGCGCTTGCGGGCGGGATTGACCGAAAAGAGTGAACGGACGTCGTTTTTCGGGACTGCCTTGTTCGTTTACAACGAGTACGTCGCATATTTGCTGGACCTGCATCGGCGCTTTCCCGATAAGGGCTACGACCTCAAAGCTCTGGAGATTTTTGAGCGACAGCAGGCCCGCACGTTTTTAGAGCAGATCGCCCAGAGTGCCGCCCGCAATTTCGCCGGCGTCCCCACAGCGATCAGCGACAAAGAACGGGCCCTTCCCATCCAGGCCTCGCAGCTGCAGGCGTCGCTCGCGAAGGCACGCTCGTCAACGCAGATCGCCTCGCTTCGGGCCGAGGCAGCGCGCGTTGCCTCTGCGGAGAACGCGCTGGAGGCGACGATCGAGGCGAAGTATCCGAGCTACAACGCGTTGCTGCATCCTGCGCCGATCTTGGCGCAAGCGCAGAATCCATCACAACTGACCATCGCGCGCTTCCAACAGCGGGTCGTGCAGCCGGGCGAAGCGCTCCTGGTCTACGATGTGGTCGACGATCGCACGGCGCTGTGGGTGATCACGCAGAAGGCGTTGCGTTTGGTCGTGCTGCCCGGCGGTACCGAAGCCATCGCGGCGAAACTCGCGGCGTTCGGCACGTACACGCAACAGATCCAGAGTCAGGTCGGCCCGCAGACGTCGCTTCCTCACTTGGGCCACTTCTCGCAAGACCATCTTGCACCAGTGACCGCGGCGAGCACGGAACTCTACACTTTTCTCGTCCCGCCGGAAATCCAGCCCTCGATCGCGGATGCCACGACGCTCTTCGTCGTGCCGAGCGGACCGCTCTACGGCTTTCCCTTCGAAACACTCGTGACGCAACAGCAAACAGCGACGGCGACTCGGCCGCACTACCTGATCGAAGACAAAGCGGTCTCGTACCTCTCGTCGGCGTCGCTCTTGGCCATCTTACGCTCCGGGGTAGAAAAGCAGACCTCGGCGCCCGATCCGCTGATGGCGTTCGCAAACCCGAGTTACACGACGTCTTCCGCGTCCTCGACCTCATCGATAGCGAAGCTGCAGGAAGACGCCGTCGTTGCGGCCCTGGGATCGCGCAGCCGCGCCTATTCGACTGTCGGGGGCTTCGTGCAATTGCCCGGGACCGACGCCGAGGCGCACGCCGTGTTCGCGGCTTTGGGACTCTCGCCGACGAGCACGACGCTCTTCGAAGGCGACGACGCTTCGGTGGCCACGATCGGCCGCTTGAACCAAAGCGGAACGCTCAAGGACTTTCAGTACGTGTTTTTCGGCGCGCATGCGGTCTTGCCCGATCAGGTGAAGGGTCTCACGCAGTCATCGCTCGTCCTCTCGCATCCGCCGGCCGGCTTCCTAACGATGGGCGACGTCTTCGGACTTTCGCTCGACGCACGCGCGGTGATTCTCTCCGCTTGCGAGAGCGGTGGCGGCACCGTCACGCGCGGAGAAGGCGTTGTGGGTCTCACGCAAGCATTCATGTACGCGGGGACGCCGGTGGTGAGCGTCACCGACTGGGAAGTGATCGATCAGTTGCAGCCCGATTTCAACAAGGTCTTCTTTTCCGCGCTTAACGGCGGGAAGACCGCCGCTGCGGCGCTGCGTCAGGCAAAGCTGGCGATGCTTGCCGACGACGATCCGGACGACCCCTCACGCACGCAGCCGTACTTCTGGGCACCGACGGTCATTTTCGGCGACGGCGATGCGCGCTAGCCTTGGAATCAGCTAGGAGGCGACCAATGTTTCACGTTTGCCAGCGAGCCCTCGCGTCGGCAATCGCCCTATCGGTGGCGGCGAGTGTTCCTGCACGGACACTGGCCGCGTCATCGGATACGATCCTTGGCTACGTCGTGGATTATCAGGGCAAGTCGAGTGCCTTTGCGATCCAACGCGGGACGCAAACGATTAGCGTCGCGCCTACACAAATACTCGACGCCGATGACAAGGTCGTGGTCTCCAAGCCGACGGGCGACGGGGGGAAGCCAAACACGATTACGATCGATGTGGGGGGACGCTCTCACGTGATCGACGCGCAGAGCAGCCCGTTCTGCGTCGGATCGCAGGACGGAAAGTGTGGAGGCGCGCCCGAAGCGGTCGCGCCCGAAACCCTGGCTGCGCTAGCCGGGCTCAAGAACTTGCTTTCAGGAGTCGTCGCTCCGGCCTTGCGGGAAGCGAAGGTCGATTACGATAGCTCGCTGACTGCGCCGTTGCGCGCGCGCGGCCCCGGAATGCCGCCGTCGCTCCCGATTCTCTTGGGCGCCGCGGCCTACGTGCCCGCAAATCTCGCGATGCTCGTCATTCCAATCAGCGGCGGAAACCCGCCGTTGCAGGTCGCTCTGTTCACCGCGGACGGCACCCAGCCAATCTCCCAGCAGCACGATCTCACCGATACGGACGCGCACCTCGCGGTAGCAAGCCTTCCGGTTGGAAAATATCGGATCCAAGTCAGGGACGCGTCCAATGCCTCAGCCTCACGCGGTTTCGAGGCCGTCGCCGGCACGGCCGTACCTGCAGCGGACCCATCGCTCCAGGTCGCGATGGACGCGCAACAAGCGTTCGTTCGGGATGTAGCGCTGACCGGGTACGCGACCTTCTTGCAGACCAAAGGCTGGTATCTAACGGCCTACCAAACGCTGCAGAAGACCTCTGCCGACTTCCCGCCGGCGCACGATTTGCTTTTCCGCTTGCGCGAGGGGCCGTGAGAGTGCCGCGTTTAGGCTGATTGCGGCAATCGTGATATCGATACCGAAACCGCTATGCGCCGGTGATGCGCACTAGCGCAGCCGCTGCCCGGCGCATCGCGCGGGCGCTACGCGCAGGCTGGAAGCACGCTCGTGATGCAGGCAGCGCTTTGCGGCAGAAGGTCGCCGAGTGGTGGCTAGGGCTTTCTCCTTTTCCACGGCACCTCATTATCAATATCTGCGTGGCCGCTGCGGTCGGCCTCGTCCTGCGCCAGCCATTCGTGCAAGATAATGCGAGCATTGCCGCCGCGCGCGCCCAGATCATCAGCGCGCAGATGAACCTCATGGTTCGTTTCGAGCGGGGCAGCCACAACGGTCCGGACGTTCGAGACAATCGCCTGGCCTGGATAAATATCGACGACAATGCGTATCGCGCATGGGGCGTACCTCTGATGACGCGGCGCGATAAGCTGCGCGATCTCATCGCGTTCGCCGTGAAGGGTAAGCCGCGCGCCGTATTGGTCGACATCGCCTTGACCGACGCAAATGCGACGAATGCAACGTACGGCCGATACGATTCTACCCTGCAACAGTATCTGGAAGCGTACCCGAAAACGTGTGTCAGGCCGTGCCCGGCCATCATTCTTCCGCGCCTCTTCGGAGCGGCGCAAGAGTATGCGTACACTGGGCAACCGCCGCCCGCAAAGCGCGCTCTGCCGTCCTTTCTCGATGCGTCGCTCGGGACGTCTGCGCAAGACCCATGGCGCACGGATGGGCCGGTCGTCTGGGCGTCCGTCGAGGCCGACCACGAATCGGATAGCATCATCCGGCACTGGCGGCTGTGGGAGGTCGCCTGTAACGCGGCGGGACCGGCTAGTGTGATTCCGTCGGCGCCGCTGCTTGCCGTTGCGTTGCTGGGTGCGTCGCCCGCGGCGAACCCTCTCGGGAGCGCGCTTTCGAAAATCAAGACGGCGCTCGTTCCGCACGGCACGACGTGCGCGCGGGAGTCCTCGATCGCCCTGGCCCCTAGCCGGCCTACGACTACGACCCTCGACCTTGGGTATCCGTTCGAACTCACTGAAGAATCACTTCAACGTCTTATCGTCTACAGCTTTGGCTGGGCTCCGCCCGGAACGTCCACGCAGCTCCGCACCTTCGACGATGTTCTCGACGGCGGAGCGATTGCCGCCAATTCTTCCGCCGACCCGACCTATCTCCAAGGGCAGATTGTCGTTATCGGCTCGAGCTTTCCGCAAGGCGGTGATATCCACGCGACGCCGGTGGGAGAGATGCCCGGCTCCCTCATTCTCATCAACGAGATGAACTCGTTGCTGAACGATCGCGAACTCAAGCCGAATTTGGCGCTCACAACGCTGGTAGAACTCGCGTGCATCGTGATCATCGGGTGGCTCTTTACGAAATTGCGGCCGGCCGAGGCGATCTTGGCCTCACTCGCCGTCATTTTCGTCCTCGGGCAAGGGCTGGCGCTCCTGGTGTTCCGCTCGGGGATCTGGATCGATACGGTGGTTCCGTTGCTCGGCGTCGTCACGCATGAGATCATCGAGCAAACGCACGATCGCGCCGCACGAATCGCCGCCGGTGTCGCGGCTACGATCAAGTCTCGCTTCACCTAAGGAGGGCCCTGGTGTTTCATCACTACCGACAGGCACTTGTGCCCGCACTGGCGGCGATCGCGGCCGGAGGTCTCCTCGGTGCGCCGGTGCCCGCAGCGACGCCGGAAACGGTCATCGGCTACGTTATCGATTATCAGGGCTCGTCGAGCGCGTTTGCGATCCGCCGGGGAGCGACATCTATCGGCGTGGCACCGGCACAGGGTCTCGAAGCCGGCGACGAGGTAACGATCGTCAAACCCATCGGTAATGCGGGGCAAGCGAACACGATAACGCTCAGTGTCGCCGGGACCTATGTGACGGTCGGTTCGCTGAACTCTCCCTTCTGCGTGGGTTCTCAGAACGGAAAATGTGGTGCCGCACCCGAGGCCGTTACGCCTGGAATCGTAGCAATGTTGACCGGACTGCAGAACTTGCTCTCGTCTGTCGTCGCTCCGTCTTTGCGAGTAGCAAAAGCCGATTACGATAGCGCGCAGTCTATGCCGCTCGCATCGCGTGGAACATCCTCGTCACCGGCGCTGCCGATCGTCGCCGCGCCGTCCGCATACGTTCCAGCCGATCTCGCCATGCTCGTCATTCCGATCAGCGGAGGAAGCCAACCCTTGCAGGTTGCTCTTTACGATGCAAACGGATCGCTGCCGATCGCGCAGCAGCACGACCTCACCGATGCGGATGCTCATCTTCAACTTCGAAAGCTGCCGGTCGGGAAGTACCGGATCCAAGTCGACGACGCGGCGAGCAAAGCAGCGTCATGGACGTTCGAAGCCGTTGCTGCGACGTCTCTACCTCAAGCGGACCCCTCGCTAGAAGTCGCCATGAACGCGAATCAGGCGTTCGTGCGCGACCTGGCACTCACCGCGTACGCGAGTTTTCTGCAGAGCAAAGGTCCCCAGTGGTACCTGACTGCGTACCAGGAGTTGCAGAAGGCCTCACCGGATTTCCCGCCGGCAAGGGATTTGCTGTTTCGATTGCGCGAGGGTCCGTGACCGCGCCTGCAAACCTAAGGGTTTCCCCCGACAGGCAAGAGCCGGCTACGCTGTCAGGATAACGGGGACCGCATTTTCCGCATTCAGAAGGGGAGACGCTTGCCGTGAACCGTTCGTATAGAAACCGGGGGTGTTCGCTCGTCACTGCAGCACTGGTGATCGGGTGCCTGATTTTCGCGCCGCCTGTAGCGCGCGAATCTTCGGCAACGACGCTGAACAGAGTGACGACGGACGATAAGACGGCGTCGGTCGGAATTCCCGATGGTTGGAAGCTCGTAAGCGGCGGGAACGGCCACATCTACGTTACCGGCCCACATGACGAACGAATAAACCTCGCGAGCCTGGTCATCGGGAAGAACGCTGCAGGCGGACCGCTCGGCGGCGAGATCGTCTTCGCACTTCCCTACGGTGCGAGTTTGAGGGACAAGTTCAGCGCGATCCTTCAAGCCGGCGCAGCAAAACAGGGTACGCCCGCGCTTCAATTGGCCTTTGCCTCCGAGGTCCCGATGCGGATTCCACAGTGCTCGCGATTCCTCGGAGGCTGGACCGCCGGCTCAGATTCGCAGAAGTTCGAGGCACTTTTGTGTTCGTTTCCACCTGACATTCTGGGGCTCTACAAAAACCTCGTGTTTCTCGCGCAAGTGCCTGCGAGTCTGGCGGCGCAAGACCGCCCGATCGTGGAACAAATCGCGCAAAGTTACCGCGTGACGCCCGGCATGCTCAAAAAGATGCTTGCGCCGTACACTACGCCGCGGCTCCCGGCGGGCGGCGGCGGCGGCGGGTTTGCTGCGCCGGTATCTCCGTCCCAGGTCCACACGGACTGTTATGACTACGTCATTCGCGAATCGCCGCCGAGCGAGGTGCCGGTGCACTGCGGCGGTCTCATGCCGGGCTGAGGGTTTCCTTGGGCGCCCGTTCGGCGGTAAGGTAGAGCGGTGATCGTCGGCATCGATCTCGGAACCAGTAATTCATTGCTGGCCGTTTTTCGCAACGGTGAGCCCGTGCTCGTGCCCAACGCTCTCGGCTCGGTTCTGACGCCGTCGGCGGTGAGCATGGGGGACGACGGGACGATTATTGTCGGCGAAGCCGCGCGAGACCGCGCGATCACGCATCCCGATCTGACGGCGCTCGCCTTCAAACGCTCGATGGGGACGAACCGCGACTTCATGCTCGGGCGGCGTTCGTTCCGCGCCGAAGAACTCTCCGCACTCGTGCTGGGAGCGCTCAAGGCCGATGCGGAAGCGATGTTCGGCGAACCCGTTAGGGAAGCCGTCGTGACCGTACCCGCATATTTTAGCGACGGACAGCGCCAAGCGACGCGGGTTGCGGCGCAACTCGCCGGCTTGAACGTGAGGCGTTTGCTCAACGAGCCGACGGCAGCTGCCCTAGCCTACGGCCTCCTCGAGAACAGGGACGACGACGCGAAGCTGCTGATTCTCGATCTCGGGGGTGGCACGTTCGACGTATCCATCATCGAGAAGTTCGAAGGTATCGTCGAAGTCCGCGCAACGGCGGGCGATAATTTTCTCGGCGGTGAGGATTTCGTCGATGCGATCGTCGCTGAGTTTATGCGAAAAGCCGGTGATGCGCCCACGCTTCTGGGCAAAGCCGGCGCTTCGCAGCGCGCGCAAATTCGGCGGGGAGCGGAGCATGTCAAGCGTGAGGCGAGTACTCGTCAGAGCGTGACCCTGACCGCCATCGTGGACGGTCGCCAGATCGATCTGAGCTTCAGCCAGGAGGATCTCACCAAACTTTACGCACCGCTGCTGGCGCGACTGCGTGGCCCGATCCAGCGCGCCATGCTCGATTCGCGGCTGACCCCGGACGACATAACCGGCGTCATCCTCGCCGGCGGTGCCACGCGCATGCCCGACGTGCGGCGCATGGCGGCACGTCTGTTCGGGCGCATGCCGATCGCGAATATGAACCCGGACGAAATCGTCGCGCGCGGCGCAGCGATCTATGCGGCACTGCTGTCACGCGACGAAGCCTTCGATGAGGTCGTCGTCACCGATGTCGCGCCGTACAGCATGGGCATCGAGGTCACGCAAGACGTCAAGGACAGTTTGATCGGGGGAATCTTCTCGCCGATCATTTCGCGCAACACTGCGATTCCGGTGAGTCGCGTGCACCCTTACGCGACGGTAAAAAAGGGCCAGACGCTGGTCAACATCGAGGTTTTCCAAGGCGAATCGCGCTTGGTTCGCGATAACATCCGGCTCGGCACGATTCCGGTCAGCGTCCCGCGTAACACTCGAGCGCACGAGACGTTCGACGTCCGTTTCACGTACGATCGTGACGGTATTCTCGAAGTCGAAGTGACGATGCACAGTACGCAGCGTACGTGGCGTGAAATCTTTCAGAACCAAGCCGGATCTCTCTCGCAAACCGACATCGAGGAGCGACTGAAGCAACTGGCTGCATTGAAAACCCATCCGCGCGAAAATGCAGAAAACGTAGCGGCGCTCGCACGCGCCGATCGGGTTTTCCAGGAGCACATCGCGGCACGCCCGGCGATCGCGGTCTATAGCGGGCGCTTCAGCGCCGTGCTCGAAGAGCAAGACCCGCGCGAAATCGCGCGGATGCGCAAAGACTTGCTCGCCCTCCTCGATCGAGTTGAAGAGGCGACCTGGACCTTTGATGACGGATAAGCGCTGGCCGATTCTCGATCTCGATGAGGGAGCGACGGAAGCGGAAGTTCGACGCGCATACGCCAAACGGTTGCGCGAACAGGGGCCGGAGGCCGATGTCGCGAGCTTTCAAGCCTTGCGAGCCGAATTCGAAGCCGCCCTCGCTGCGGCCCGCTCGGGTTCGTCTCTAAGCGTTGGAACGAACGCCACGATGCACGCGGTCGTGAGACGGCGAATGGCTATAGAGACGTTTGTGCCGGTTCGCGATCCGCAACCGGTTAATGACGAGGAGCCGCCGCAACTCCGCGACGCGCCGCGAGTTCCGGAACGCCCCAGTCGCGCGGTTGAAGAGATCGCACGGTTTCTCGGCGACGGAGATCTCGTGCAGGCCTGCGATCGTTTCGATCTCGCGCGGGCATCGAGCGAGATCGATCTTCGCACGGAGTCGGAGATCGAGCTGGAGCTCGCGCGTAGTTGGCTTACGAACACGACGTTGGATGCGGCGGCGCTGACTGCGATCGTGCGACGGTATCGCTGGGATGATGCGGTATCGGACTTTTCGCTCGGCTCGCAAATTGTCGCACGATTACAAGCAGAAGCCGTTCCTGCGCCTAAGCCTGGTGAGCGATTTATCGGCAAATGGAATTGGGGCGCGTTTTGCTTGACGCCGTTCTGGCTCGCTGCTCACGGGCTCGCGCGACGCGGCATTCGCATCTTTGTTTTGGGAGCAATTCTTTTCGTCGTGCCCCTGGGCTTTATTGGATTGCTGTGGATAGCGATCGACAACGGCAGAACGGGCAACGCGCTTGCCGTGAAGCATCGAAAGTTCGCCGATGAGGAGCAGTTCGTGGCCGTGCAAAATGCCTGGCGAAACTGGGGCTTATCTTTATGTATCGGACTGCCGTTGTGCCTGACGATCGGTGTAATGTGGCTCGTCGAGGTGCATCGCTGAGCGGTTCGGCACGCGGCCGAATAGTCGAACGCCAAGCTTACGCGTCGTGCTTCATCATTATGCCGGCAGCTCGGATCGGCGCGCCGCCGCCGCTCGAACGACTGGTGGAGCCTGCTGTCGTCCAGTGGTTTAGAGCCTTCCGACTGGAGAGGTGGTTCCTTGTCCGCTACCTTAAGCAAGCGCGCGCCGGGGGTCCGGACGGCTCCGTCATTTAAAGATCAACGGGCATGAGCCACTTGAACGGGACCCTACCGCGCATCGCGATCGACGCGATGGGCGGAGACCACGCGCCGGAGGAGATCGTCGCCGGTGCGATTCTCGCGGCAAACGAAGGGCTCGGGCAGATGCTGCTGGTGGGCGACGAGGCACGCATTCGGCCCCTGCTTACCGGTTATAAGGGCAAGAACATCGAGATCGTCCACGCCAACAGCGCGGTCGCCATGGATGCCAATCCTTCCCAGGCACTGCGCAACTGTGACGATACCTCGCTTGGCGCGGCGATCAATCTCGTTCGTGACGGCCAGGCGGATGCCGTCGTCTCGGCCGGCAACAGCGGCGCCTTCCTTGCGATCGCACTGGTGCGCTTGCGGACGATTCCGGGCGTCGCGCGCCCCGCGATCGCGGTCGTCTACCCCGGCAAAGGCGGCCCGGTCGTCGTGCTCGATAGCGGTGCCAACGTCGATTGCCGGCCCGAATGGCTCGTGCAGTTCGGCGTGATGGGCGCCGCCTACGCGCGCGCGGTGCTCGACGTGCAAAATCCGCGCGTCGGCATCATTTCCGTCGGCGAAGAACGCTCAAAGGGCAACGCGCAGACGATCGAAGCGGCGCGCCTGCTCGAAGCGACGACGCTCAATTTCATCGGCAACGTCGAGAGCCGCGATCTGCTCAACAGCATCGCCGACGTGTGCGTCACCGACGGCTTCGTCGGTAACGTGATGTTGAAGTTGTGTGAGGGCGCGGCTTCGCTCATCGGCGACATCGTGATCAGTGAAATCCACAGCAGCAACCTTCTCACGAAGCTCGGAGCGCTGCTCGTTCGCCCGGCGTTGCGCAGCGTGCGCGACAAGCTCAGCTACGATAATTACGGCGGCGCGCCGCTGCTGGGATTGCGCGGCAATTGCATCGTCGCGCACGGCCGCGCCAATCGCGTCGCGGTGAAGAGTGCGATCCGCGCGGCGGTCGCCGAGGTTCGCGAAGACGTGGTCGGCCGCATCGGGGAGCTCGTGGCCTCGAACGAAGTGCGAGAAGCGAAAGAGGCATAGTGCCCGCGCCTGCGAGCGGCGGAATCTACGTCCATCTCCCGTTCTGCCCGTACATCTGCCCGTATTGCGACTTTGCAAAATGGCCGCTGCGCCGTTCGCAGGCGCAGCGATATCTCGAGGCGCTGCTGGCTGAAATCACGCGGGCGCCCGCGTTTGCGGCCCGGACGTTCTTTCTCGGCGGTGGAACGCCCAATACGTTCGAGCCGGAGGATATCGCCTCGGTCGTGCGCGCCGCCCGCGATCGCTTCGCGCCCGACGGCTTTGCAGAAGCGACGATCGAGCTCAATCCCGATCTCGAGCTGTGTGCGCCGGCCGCATTCGAGGCGTATCTCGAAGCCGGCATCGACCGGTTCTCATTCGGCGTGCAGTCGCTGGTCGCAGCGGAACTCGCAACGCTCGGCCGGCGCCACAGCGTTGCCGACGTGGCGGAGGCGGTGCGCCGCGCGCGTGGGGCGGGCGTGCGCAACATCTCGCTCGATATGATCTTTGCGATTCCCGGGCAGACCTCGGCCTCGTGGAGCGAGAGCCTCTCGGGAGCACTCGCGCTCGAGCCCAACCACATCTCGACCTATGGGCTCACCGTCGAAGAGGGCACGCCGTTCGAGGCATGGTTCGCGCGGGCGCCGGGCGATTTCGCCCGGAACGACGATGAGGCCGAGCTCTATGGGATCGCCATCGATACGCTCGCAGGCGCCGGATTCGAGCAGTACGAGATCAGCAACTTCGCGCGCCCCGGGAAGCGCTGCGCGCACAATGCGAACTACTGGGCCAACGGTGACTACCTCGGCCTCGGCGTCGGTGCGGCTTCCTATCGCGGCGGCGAGCGCTGCGTCCATACCAGGGATCTCGAGAGCTATTGCGCCGCAAGCCTGGGAGGCGGAGCTATACCCGGCGAGGGCGAGCGCCTGGAAGATCCCGAGCGGCTCGGCGAGGCGGCGATGCTCGCGCTGCGGACCGCCGAAGGGGTAGATGTCGCCGCATTTGCGGAACGGTATCGCGTTGACTTCCATGAGTTCTATAAAACGGTGATCGACGACATGCGCGCGCTCGGGACCCTCGACGTGACGCCGGAACGCGTGCGCCTGACCCGGCGCGGCCGCTTCGTAGCCAACGACGTGTGCGGCGCCTTCGTCACCTTCGCAGGCGCGCTTCCGTGACCACGACCATGCTGCGCGTGCTCTTCATCGTCGTGTTTTCGGTGACGGGCTTTTTGCTCGGACGCGAAGCCTATTTGCATCTCTTTTCGCTGCACGTTGCAAGCCAAGGCTGGCTCGTCGCGCTCACGATCGGCGTGCCCGTGCTCGGAGCGCTGATCGGACTCTTCATCGCGCCGGTCGCGCAATCGATTTTCGAAGTGGAACTCGACGAGGTCGAGCGGACGATCGAACGCCTCTCGCCGGGCGAGATTTTGGGCGGCGCGATCGGCCTCATTGCCGGGCTCGTCGTTGCATTTCTCATCAAGAGCGTCATCTACGAATTCATCGCGAATTCGAGCGTGGCGGGTTCCTACGTCGCCAACGTCGGCTACATCATCGTCAGCGTATTCGCAGCGTTTCTTGGCGCGCGCGTCGGATCCAAGCAGCGGCTCTCGTCGCTCTCGAAGATCGACCGGCCCGGGGCGCCTGCCGGGGTGCAGAAGCTGATCGACACCTCCGTGATCGTCGATGGGCGCATCCTCGAGATCGTGGAGAGCGGCTTTCTCGAAGGGCCGCTCGTGCTGCCGCGCTTCGTGTTGCGCGAACTTCATCTGATCGCGGATTCGGCGGACGCCATGAAGCGCACGCGCGGCCGCCGCGGGCTCGAAGTGCTCGCCAAGCTCCAGGAGACGACTCCGTTGGACATCGTCGACGTCGACTACGCCGATCTTGCAGGCGTCGATGCGAAACTCGTGCGTCTTGCAATCGAACGGCACGCGAAGCTCGTTACCAACGACTACAATCTCAACCGCGTCGCGCAAGTCGAAGGCGTGCCCGTGCTCAACATCAACGAACTCGCGGGCGCGGTGAAGCCCGTGGTGTTGCCGGGAGAAGAGCTGCACGTGACGATCGTGCGCGACGGCAAGGAATCGCATCAGGGCGTCGGCTACCTCGACGACGGAACGATGATCGTGGTCGAGAACGGACGCCGCTTGATGGGAGAAGATACGGACGTCCAGGTGACGAGCGTGCTGCAAACCGTCGCGGGCCGCATGATCTTTGCGAAGATCAAACAGAAACAGCAGTTGAGTTCCTCGTGAAGTTTGCCGCCATCGTAGTCGCGGCGGGCCGCGGCGTGCGCTTCGGGCAACCGAAGCAACTCGTCGAGGTCGCCGGAAGGCCGCTGGTCGCGTGGTCCCTTGCGACCTTCGCGGCACTGGAAGAAATCGACGATCTCGTGATCGCGACTGAGCTCGAATACGTCGAACGGATGAAAAGCCTCGCGCGCGAATACGCGCCCCGCTTGAGGGCGACCGTGATCGGCGGCGGGGCGACCCGGCAGCAAAGTGCGCGCGCCGCGCTTGCGGCCGTGCCGCTGCACTGCAACGGCGCATTCATTCACGACGGTGCCCGCCCGCTCGTGCTCGCGTCCGACATCCGCGCCGCCATGGCACTCGTGGAACCGGGCACGGGTGCTCTCATCGCGGCGCCCGTGGTCGACACGATCAAGGTCGTCGAGCCCGGCAGCACGCGCGTGAACCGCACGCTCGAACGGGCCTCGCTCTGGGCCGCCCAAACGCCGCAATTCGGCACGACGGCCGATCTCGTGCGGGCGCACGAAGCGGCGCACGCCGAGCACTTCGAAGCGACCGACGATGCGATGCTGCTCGAACGCATCGGTATTCGCGTGGAGATCGTGGCGGCCGGCGGCGAGAACTTCAAGGTCACCCTCCCCACCGACCGCGATCTCGCAGAGGTGCTGCTGCGAGAACGCGTTGCCGCGCCGGTGCGGCCGTGAGCTTGCGCGTGGGCCATGGCTTCGACGCGCACAGGCTCGCGCCGGGCCGCCCGTTTATCTTGGGCGGCGTCCACGTTCCCTTTGAGAGCGGGCCGCTCGGCCACTCGGATGCCGACGTGTTGGCGCACGCGCTGTCCGACGCGATTTTGGGCGCATGTGCGCTCGGCGATCTGGGAGCGCACTTTCCCGATACGGATGCGCGCTGGAAGGGGGCCGATTCGATGCGCCTGCTCGCCGCGTGCGCCGGGATGGTTCGCGAGCGCGGGTACGAGATCTCGAACCTCGATGCCACGGTCGTCGTGCAGCTGCCCAAGCTCGCCCCGCATCTGGGTGCTATTCGTGCGAACGTCGCAGCCACGCTCCGCATCGATGTGGATGCGGTAAGTGTTAAAGCGAAAACGAGCGAAGGGATGGGCTACACGGGCGATGGAACCGGTATCGCGGCCTACGCCGTAGCCGTTATCGATACAATCGGTGCCCCTGGCGCGCCCGCGCCCTAGCAGAATTATATATGCCGCACGACGATTCGACCGACCAGCCTCAGATCAGCTTGACCGCAGACGCCTTGGCGCAGGCGATGCAGGCCGCGCACCTTTTGGAAGATCCGGCGCCGCCCGCAGCGCTGCGCTGGATCGAGACGTTTCTCAACGCCTACGGAGCGAGGGTCGCGACGGTCGCCGAGGCGCTCGCGGCGGTTCGCGAACTGCGGGCGGAGGCCGTCATCGTGCCGGCGTTGCCCCTCGAACGGCTGCGAAACCGGCAAGTTCTGTTCTTCTTGGACAGCGTGAGCCAGTACGTCGACGATCAGCCCGAACTGCGCGGCCTAGCGCTATCGCACGATCTTACCGTTATCGCCGAAGAGTTCGGCCTCGATCCGGCCGATGCGTTGTGGGCGGTCCGCATGTCGCTCACGGGCGAGGAGAGCGGACCACCCCTCGAGCTCCTCTTTCCGCTCCTCGGGCACGATCGAATCATGATGCGCATCGGGGCCGTCAACTCGCATTTGCTGCATGGCCGCGGTCTCGAGCCGATCAAGTACGGGCCCGATGGAGCGCCGTTCCAGACGTTGGGGCCGCGATGAGTTTACTCTCCGATATTCTCGAAGATCTGCGCGTACCCATCGAAAAAGATCCCGCCGCACGCGGGCCCCTCGATGTGATTTTGTCGTATCCGGGCTTTCATGCGATTACGGCTCACCGCTTGATCCACGCGCTGTACGGAACGGGTATTCCGCTTTTGCCCCGTTATCTCGCAAACGTCGTGCGCTTCGCGACGGGCATCGAGATCCACCCGGCCGCACGGATCGGGCGCCGGTTCTTCATCGATCACGGGATGGGCGTCTTGATCGGCGAGACGGCGGAAGTTGGCGACGACGTGACGATCTACAAGGGCGTCACGCTCGGCGGAACGAGCCTGGGCGGCGGAAAGCGGCATCCCACGGTCGGAAACAACGTCGTGGTAGGGACCAATGCTTCGATCCTCGGCGCGATTACGATCGGCGACGGCGCGCGCGTCGGCGCGGGCTCCGTCGTGGTCCGCGACGTGCCGCCCAACGCCACCGTGGTCGGCATTCCCGCGCGCGTGGTGCTGCAAGACGGCAAGCCGGTTTCGTCGCCGGCATCGTCGCATTCACTCGTCGAAATGCCGGATCCCACGGGAGCGATCATCCAGCAACTCGCCGAACGCATCGTGCTGCTCGAAAACAAGCTCTCCGAACTTGGGGCGCCGACGCAGCCTCCTCGCGCTCCACAGATCAATCCGGCGATATTCGACGATGTCTCTCCGTCTATATAACTCGCGCACGCGCACGGTCGAACCGTTCGTACCGCTCGAACCCGGCCGGATCCGGATCTACGTGTGCGGCCTCACGCCCTCGGCCGAAGCGCACCTCGGGCACGCGCGCTCGTTCATCTTTTTCGACGTGGTGCGGCGCTATCTCGTGCATCTGGGGTATCGCGTCGATTTCGTTCGCAACGTGACCGATATCGACGATCGCAGCATCCACGCCGCGCTCGAGCGCGGCGTGCCGTTTACCGATATCATCGAGGGGTTTTTCAAGAGCTTCCAACACTCGATGTCGCGCCTGCACGTGCTCGAACCCGATCACGAACCGCGCGCCACGCAGTACATCGGCGAGATCGTAGCGATGATCGCGGCGCTCGTAGAACGCGGCAATGCGTATGTGGTCGGCGACGGCGTCTATTTTTCGGTTGCGTCCTTCAAAAACTATGGGGAGCTTTCGGGCCGCAACGTCGAAGAGCTCTTGATCGGCGCACGTATCGCACCCGGTGAGGAGAAGCGCGATCCACTCGACTTTGCGCTTTGGAAGTTCGCAAAGCCGGGCGAACCTTCGTGGACGTCGCCGTGGGGCGATGGGCGTCCCGGGTGGCATATCGAATGTTCGGCGATGTCGCACGCGCTGCTCGGCGAACCCTTCGATATACACGGCGGCGGGTTCGATTTGATTTTCCCGCATCACGAGAACGAGATCGCGCAGAGCGAGTCGCTCTTCGGGCCGCCGCTCGTCAACGTGTGGATGCACGGCGGTCTCTTGCTCTTCGAGGGCAAGAAAATGTCGAAATCGCTCGGCAATTTCGAACCGCTCTCGGCGCTGCTCGAGCGGCACGATCCGCAAGCGATCCGGATGTCGTTTCTGTACTCCGGGTATCGTAAACCAATGAACTTTACGGAAGAATCGCTCGAGGGCGCGACGTCCGCTCTGCGCCGTCTCTTTGCCGCCTACGACGAGTTGCGCGCGGAACCGGCGGGGCCGCCGGCATCCGAGGTGGAGCGCGCCGCGCTCGAATCGTATCGCACGCGGTTCTTCGAGGCACTCGATGATGATTTCAACACGTCGGTTGCCGTCGCCGCGTTGCGCGATCTTGCGAACGGGTCGAGCGATCCGGCGCGCGTCGGCGGCGCGAGCGCGGCGGCCGCGTTCATGCACGAAGCTCTCGGACTGCTCGGGCTCTCGCCGAGCGAACGCGCGCACGCCGCGGTCGCAACCAAGAGCGTCACGACCCGGGCGATCGGCGACAGAGAGTATCGCATCGAGCGGCGGCAAGAGGAACATCTGCCGCCCGATGCCGTCGAGCGCTTGCGAAATCTCGTAGGAGAAGTAGTGCCGCTCGGCGATCTCGAATCGCCCGCTGCCGTCGATGCGGTGGTCTTGGCCCGCTTTGCCGCGAAATCTGCGAAGGACTTTGCACTTGCGGATCGCTTTCGCAAAGCACTCGAAGAGACCGGCGTCAGCATCGCCGATTCGAAGGATGGAGCCACATGGACCGCCGGGGTTTAGGGCCGGGGCGGCCGCCAAAACGCAAAGAACAACTCGAACTCGACGACGTGATCTACGGCGTTCATGCGGTGGAAGAAGCGCTCACTGCGGGCGAGGCGCTGCGCAAACTCTACGTCGGCGACGAGCGCAAGCGCGATCCGGCGCTGCGGCGGCTGCTCGACGACGCACGCACGGCAGGCATCGCCATCCGTTTCGAGAGCCGTACGTTTTTCTCGCAGTTTCCGTACCGCGCGCATCAGAGCGTCGTCGCGTTCGGCGTCCCCTTCGAATACGTCACGATCGAAGAAGCGATTGCGGCACGCACGCCGGGCAGTGCGCTCTTCGTCGTGCTCGATCACATTACCGATCCGCACAACGCGGGCGCTATCATTCGTTCCGCGGAATGCGCGGGTGCGACCGCCGTCGTGATTCCCGAACGGCGTGCCGCCGGCGTAAATGCGACCGTGCGCAAAGCGGCCGCCGGAGCGACGGCGCATTTGCCGATCGCCCGCGTCGCAAACGTAGCGGGCGCTCTGCGCACGATGAAAAAAGCGCACATCTGGACGGCGGGCGCGGCCACGGGTGCCGGCGCGATCCCGTACACGAAAGCCGATTTCAAAGGCGACATCGCGATCGTGATCGGCGCCGAAGGCGACGGCATCTCGCAGGTGGTCCGTAAAGAGTGCGATTTCCTGGTGGAGATTCCGATGTTCGGAAGCCTCGAATCGCTCAACGCCTCGGTTGCCGCCGGTGTGTTGCTCTTTGAGGCGCGGCGTCAGCGGGAGCAGGGCACGAAGTGACCGGACGGCCTCAGATCCGCCTCGTGCGCGCGATTTTCATGGCCGCCCTTGCCGGCACGACGGCTTGCTCGGGCGCCGGAGCGGGGGACGGCCGGACGATCGCGATCGGTCTCGACCTTCCGCTCTCCGGGATCGACGGCAGCAGCGCCATTCCCGTACGCAATGCGGTGCGGCTCGCGATCGAGCAAGCCAACGCCGCCGGACTGCCCGGCGGTTTTCGTTTGACGCTCGACGATCTCGACGATTCCGTGCAAGGCAAGCACGACCCGGCCCAGGGTGCCCAAAACATGAAATCGTTCGTGGCGGACTCGAGCGTGCTAGCCACCGTTGGTCCCATGAATTCCAACGTCGCCAAAGCCGAGATTCCGATCACCAACGCGGCCGGCCTCGTCCAGGTCACCATGGCGGCGACCGCGATCGAACTTACCCATCCGCCGGACGCCGTCGCCTTGCGCCCCGCCCGGCCGGACCAGCCGTCGTTCTTTCGGGTGTGCGCTTCAGACGATCGCCAGGGCGGGGCAGCGGCGGCATTCGCGCGGGCGCAGGGGCTGAAACGGGCGTTCGTGATCGACGACAACGAATCGTACGGCAAGGGCCTGGCCGACGTCTTTGCCGGCGCGTTTCCGGCAGATGGAGGCACCGTGATCGGGCGCGAGCACCTCACGCCGTTTGCCATCGATTTCAAGCCGCTCCTGACCAAGATCCGGGCGGCAGGCCCCGATGCGATTTTCTTCGGCGGCATCGTGAGCACGGGCGGCGCGGTGCTGCGACGCCAGATGGCCGACGTGGGCCTGGCGGGGGTGCCGTACTTCGGGGGCGACGGCCTCGAGAGTCCCGATTACATCCCCCTTGCCGGGGCGGCCGCCGACGGCACCTTCTTCACGCTCGCCTCTCCCAATATCGAGCTTCTTCCGGAGGCCCGCTCGTTCGTGCGGACCTATCAGGCGCGCTTCGGAGCGCCGCCGGGCAGCTACAGCCCGAGCGGCTTCGCGGCAGCCCAGGTTGCCATCGCGGCGATCCGAGCGGCGCTCGGGGCCCATCCGGAGCGGCCACCCACGCGGGACGAGGTCCTGGCACGGGTGTGGGCGCTCTCCGGCCTCGTCACACCGGTGGGCCCCGTGTCGTTTGACCACAATGGAGATCTGCGCCGGCCGGTTATCAGCTTGTACCGCGTCCGGGCGGGCCGGGTGGAGTTCGTCCGGCAGGGTAGCGTTTAAGGGCAGAGTGCGAGCCTTGTCCTTGACTCAGTAGCAGGACCCTCCTATACTTACTCGGATGCGAACGGCTCGACGGGCCACGGCCGCGACTTCGTGCGCGTCGTTTAGGGGAGTGATCACATGGCGCTGGCGCAGAGCGCAGCCGAAGGGCTCGACTACCACGAGCGAGCCGATGAAGACCTGGTTTCCGCGGCGAAATCGGGCGACAACTTGGCGATGGAGTTCTTACTCAATAAGTACAAGAATTTCGTTCGGATCAAAGCCAAGAGCTACTTTTTGATCGGTGCCGATCGCGAAGATATTATTCAAGAGGGCATGATCGGGCTCTACAAAGCCGTCCGCGACTTCAAGGCTGACAAGCTTTCGAGCTTTCGCGCTTTCGCGGAGCTTTGTATCACGCGCCAGATCATCACCGCCATCAAGACCGCGACGCGCCAGAAACACATCCCGCTCAACCAGTATATTTCGCTGAACAAGCCGATCTACGACGAGGATAGCGAGCGGACGCTGCTCGACGTGATGGCCTCTCAGAAGACCTCCGATCCCGAAGAGCTCGTGATCAACCAGGAAGTCTCCGAGGATATCAAAGAGCGGATCCAAGAGAATCTCTCGGACCTCGAGTCGCAGGTGTTGCTCTCGTACCTCGAGGGCAAGAGCTATCAGGAAATGGCGCGCGATCTCAACCGCCACGTGAAGTCGATCGACAACGCGTTGCAGCGCGTGAAACGCAAGATCGAAAAGAACCTTGCGGAGATCGAACTGCCGTAGGCGGTAGTCGCTAGGTCGAACAGAGAGAACGGCGCCGTAGGGCGCCGTTCTTGTTGTCTCGCTACGCTCGCGGGCGCCGCGCGCAGATCTCGAGTCGCGTTCCGGCGGGATCTTCAAAGAAGAGCGCCGGGTAGCCCGCATCGATCGACCATTCGACGACCTTACCGCCGGCATCGCGGACGAGCGGTTCTACGGCGGCGAGATCCTGTTCGGTATCGAGTGCGAAAGCGATCCGCGTCTTGGTCGGCGTCATGCCCGGGTCTTCGATGAAACCCACGAACCAGCCGATCGCTCCGGGTTCGATCGGCGTGTGGTATTCGATGGTGTTGCGCGGATGCGTCGCGTCGACGTCGTACCATTCGCCGTCGCTGCCGACGTGCGATTCCGATTTTCGCGAAAGTCCGAGAACGGGCAGCAGCGCGTCATAGAACGCTTCGACGGCGGTGAGCGACGTCACGCGAATATCGGCGTGGTCCAAGCCTGAAATTTTCATGGCGGCCGTTTTCGCGGCGGGGCGTTGGCGTGCATCCCGCCCATCCGATCGGACGTCCGTCGATCGGCGGCTGTTCGCCCGAGCGAGGCAGCGGTACCATCTCCCATATGGATACCCTACGCGTGCGAACTTCCGAAGATTGGTCCCGCGAATTTTGGGGCGAACTCGTCTGCGCGAGCCGCTCGATCTTCCGCCGGGAGAACGTCGTTGAAGTCTTCGGCTGGACCGTGCGACTCGTGTGGGATGACGGAACGCGCGGAACGATCTACCTCTGCCACGCCTGCGACGGGCCGGCCACGCGCCACGAACGATTGCGGTACGTGTACCGCGAGTTCGATCCCCGCCGGGAAGCTCGCCTGCTCTTAGCCCAAATTCGCTCTAGTAGAACGGCTGCAAAATAACGTGACGCCGAAGGTCAGCGTCCGAAACGGCCGTTCTTTCGTGTGCGTCGTCCTGGGGCCAACCGGCGGTTCCGAGCGCCGTCAATGCCAGGCTGCGATCGTGGCCGCATTGGCGACCCGGCGGATTGCCTACGACGGCCTCGCGTTGGGTGCGGGCGGCTGCACCTTCGTGGTCGCTAGCGCCGACGTAGCGGACCTGCGACGTGCACTCGTGTCGCTTAACGTCGCGGTCCGCGTACGCAACGAGTGCGTCGAACTCATCCTGCCGGTGGCGAGGTTCGTCCCGCGTGAGACGACTGCGTTCGTCGCTGCCCTGGTCGCACGCGATATCGATATCGTATACCTCGCGACGACCATCTACGGCCAATCGATCGTCGTTGCCGCTTGCGAAGCATCTGCCGCCTTGGAGGTCGCCTTGACTGGGGCGACGTCAGCGTCGAGCCTCGTCGCCTAGCGTAAACTCTTCGCGGCGGCGATCGGCGGTTCATAGGTACGTGGACGTACCTCTAGCGAGGTTCGACGACGTTGCGTATGATTGTGCGCGAAGGAGCACGTCATGATCGTCGAAGTGCGGACCTATACCGTTAAGCCCGGCATGCGCGAGACGTTTATCGAGTTTTTCGAGCAGCGCTCGATTCCGGCGATGCGCGCCCTCGGCATGGGCGTCGGCGGACCGTTTCTGGACCTGGAAAATCCGGACGTGTTCGTCTGGCTGCGAATGTTCCCATCGCTCGAAGAGCGCGACCGGATGAAGGAAGCGTTTTACGAAGGAGCGTTGTGGAAAAACGAACTCGAGGCTATTGCTATGCCGATGCTCGAGAGCTACGACGTCGCTCTGACGGCGGCGACGCCTGATGCGGCGCTAGCCCTCGAGTGCGCATCGCAAGCAGTTGGTTTACGGACCTAGCGTTTCACGGGCGCGAAAACCGCGCCTTCGGGTAGAAATAGCACCGGAGCCGACGGAGGGATTCGAACCCACGACCTTGACTTTACAAAAGTCCTGCTCTGACCAACTGAGCTACGCCGGCATTGGGCCTCCGCCTATTCGATGCACGCGTCCGCGCCCCCGGTTTGAGCGCTCACTCCAACCGCACCGCGTGCAACCCTCGAGCGCGTGCGCGCGAACCTTCTTTGATTTATCGTCGAGCATATTGAGCGTCTCTTACACCGTAGCAGCGCAGCTCACGCGCTGCGATGAACGGTCATGCGGAAGCCAATGCGTCGTCGGCCTCCGATCCGAGTAGCAGCGTATGCTCCCTGCGAAATGCTAACCAAGCGAGCCAAAGCTCGACAGCTAGGAAGACGTCCCGCTCGTCGGAATTGCGGGGAACGCGTTTGGAGCAGAAGCGTTCGATCGGACCTATGGCCCGGCTGCAAGTAAGCTCTCGATAGTTCAGCGGTGTTGCTTTTGTTGCCGGCAGTCATAGGCCGGGGTTAAGGGCCACTTAATCTCAACTTGATAGCGTCGGCTATAAGCGCACCCCTCGCGCAATCTTTTTGGATTCGCGAAGCCCTGGAGCACGTTACTTGCCCGTTATATTGAGCTTGCTTCGCATTTGCTTGGCGTTCGTTTTGTCGGCTTCAACGGTCGCCCTCGCGACGCCGCTCGGCGCCCAGGAAGCTTCGCCGGCGCCCAGTTCCGCGCCGGGTGCTTCGAGCGGTCCCGCCATCGTCGGCGTCATTTCGAGCCAGCGCGGTCCGATTGCCGGCGCAGCGGTTTCGATCCAAGGACCCGTCTCGAAGTCGGTAACGACCGGCGCGGACGGGGCCTTTCGATTCACGGATATTCCCGCGGGCGCCTACAAAGTCTCTGCGACCGCGCCTGGATTCCAACCGCTTCGCAATACGCCGGCAACGGCTTCTGCAAGCCCGCAACCTTTGACGATTACGCTTGCAACCGCATCGCTCAATACGCTGCGCACGATTGCGAGTACGTCGACTGTCGGACGGGGCTCGGTGGCGATCAACACCTCGGGCGCCGGAGAAGACACCGTTACGTCGCAAACCTACCTCGACCGCGCGCAGACGCAGGTACAAGATCTTCTCGAAGAACAGCCGGGCGTCGAACTCGCCCGATTCGACTCGAGTGCACCGGGCGCAAACGTCGTACCCGCGGTGCGCGGTGCGAGCCCATACGAAACGCAGGTGCTGATCGACGGTCACCCCGTTTCCGGCGGCGTCGATGGCGATTTTCTTGTTCAGTTTCTCAACCCGTCGGTTCTCGGCTCCGTCGAGGTCGACAAAGGCCCCGGCGTGTTCGGCACTACGATCGCCGACGCCATTGGAGGTACCGTCAATTTTCTGACGCCGACGATCACGAGTACCCTTCAGGGACAACTCACCGCCGGGTACGATTCGTTTAACGGCACAACGTATTCGGCGCGTGTATCGGATACGATCGGCAAACTCGGCGTACTCGCGGCGTATGGCTTCGACGGTACGCCCGGATATTTTAGCGGCGACATTCTGTCGGTCTCGGCATCCGGAGCGGCGCAAGCCGGCTCCGTACCGAGTGCGGTAGTGAATGAGGCGATCCCCTCGAGCGAAACCTATCAAAATCGCTCGGAAGTCTTCAAACTTTCCTACAACCTCTCGCCCACGACGCAGCTGACCTTGGGTAGCCTTCTCGAGCAGTCGTATGTCGATTACACGGCCAATCTCACGAGCGCCGAACCGGTGACCATCGTGCCGTGTTTGGCACCCGCGCCGGTTCCCGGTACGACGGGACCGCCCGCCTGCCAGAAGACCGGCAGCGGCCCGTACAACAATCCCACCTACAACGGCCTCATCGGACAGACGATACTTGCCTCGACGACCGACGATCCTCTCTACCTCGGCAACTATGAGTACGATAACGAACCCATCTTCACGGCGGATCTGCGCACGACGATAGGGCCGGGCAGTTTTCTCGGACGCTTTTACACGGGCGATATCGAACGCGATCTCAACGATCCCGAAGAAGCTGCGCAGATCACGGCCTGCAACAATCCAGCGTGTACGAAGACGTCGCTTTCCGGTGCCTTCTACGAGGCTGAGACCGATAAGCTCAGTGGCTCCGACTTTCAGTATAGTATTCCGTTCGCGCGCGACGGTCAGGATCTCGCGACGGCTTCGTACGACGAGCATTCCGATAAGTCGACCGATTGCGAAGGTGGAACGGCCGTCTTTACGACCGCTGCCGACTGCGGCGGCCCCTTCAACCTCACGATAAAATCGCAGACCGCTTCGATTCGCGCGCTCGCGAACGTGCTGCCGAAAGTGCGCGTTGGCTTTGCGAATTATTTTTCCAATACGACCTTCGTGGGCTCGCGCTACGACCCGCGCGCCACGCTCGTGTGGACGCCTCAAAAGAACACAGCCGTACGATTCGCCGTAGGCACATCGTACGTGGCGCCGCCAACCGGCGTCGTCGCGCCGGTCGTTGGACTCACCAAGGCCGTGGTCGACGGAACGTTGGAGGTCGCAGACGCGCTCAAACCCGAGTCCTCGGCCGGGGTCGATATCGGCGCGGATTTCGGCGTTCACGGCGATTCGAAGTTCACCGTCGACGCCTACGAGACGGCCCTGAGCAACCGTTTTTCGACAATCACGATTAAGCCGTCGGCGGGGCAAACGCCGTTCGGATTTTACAATGATATGCCGTTCAACGTGATCAGCGAAATCTATAACGCCTCCGATGCGACCGAGGAAGGCGTGGAGTTTACCTACACTCGCGCTCCGCGCGTCGGTTTGGGAGCCCTCGTGGATCTCGATCTGCTGCGCGCGTACAATTACAACACGGTGTTACCATCGATCCCCGGATACAATTTCGGCTCGGGATCGGGCGGCTCGAACGGACAAGTCGGCACAATCGGCGGGGACGGCTTGGAAACGCCGGGCTTTCAGATTCCCGGCTATCCGTATTGGCACGGACGCCTACAGGTCTCATATACGTTTCCGAGCGCGGCACAATTTACGTTCGGCCAGACGATTTACGGCGCCAACAATTCCTTCGGTGAGGCGGGCTTCTCGCTCTTTGATTTCAATACGTCCCTGCCGCTTCGGTACGGTGTAAAAATCCTGGGGACGGTGACGAATATCTTCGATCACGATAATTACCGTTCGCTCTCCGAATACGGCTACGGGTATCTGCCCCCGGGCGAAACGACGCCATATAACCTCCTCTTCGCACCGCCGCGCACGGTCACACTCCAGCTCGTCTATCCTATCGGAGGCCGCTAAATCGTGAATCCACGCTCTGGGTTTCTCGCGCTCATCATCCTGGTTCTCACCGCTTGCAGCACGAGCAATAACGGGTCAAATTCTACCAATCCTTTGGCGGGTGTCACGGTCATTGCGGGGCCTTCGGCGACGCCGACCGTAGCACCGACGGCCACGCCGGCGCCAACGCCAACACCCGCTCCGAATGCGACGCCGTCGCCGTCGCCGACGCCCGGAAACGTCCTCGTCGACGGCGGTTTCGAGGCCGAAGGTGCGGCGAACACGACCTTCTCTTCATGGACGCCGTGCAGTTATACGCATCCGGTTGTCGGCGGAACGCCGATTCCCGCAATCATGAGCGGCATTACCGATGCGGTGATCTCCGCGAGCGATCCGAGCTTTACGGTCGGGAAGGCGAGCGCGCCGACGGCAACGGTAACGCCCGCGCCGTACACCGGAACGTACGCTGCGCTCACCTACACGGGAACCGGCGCTATTTCCGTCACGTTCCCGCCCGCATCGGCTCCCGCCGTTGCTCCAAGCGCCTACCCGAATTCCGGCGCAAACGGGATCTGCCAAACGTTCGTCGTTCCATCGGCCGCGACGCTCACGCTCGAGGTGAACGAGGGCGGTTACGAGTCGAAAGTCGCCTACGGCGATCAGGAAGCGACGCTTTTTGCAGGGACGATCGCAGACCTCAATACCGCAACGCCCATACCGGTGTTCGACGAACTCAATACTCAGTATTCCACGGGCTACGTTGCGAGCTGGGTTGCTAGAGGACCGTACGCGCTCAATGGCGCGCCGTACAACTTAGCAGCCGGCACGACGGCCACGCTATTCTTAGGCACGTTCGACACGGAACCGGACAGCGAGTATGGAGAGTACATGTTCGTCGATAACGTCTCCGTTTTCGGAACGCCGGTTACTACCTCATCGGTACGCCGCTCGAAGCGATAGCTGTGTAGGCGCGGCCGGAAACGCCGGCCGCGCCGCTCTGGTTTGCCTCCGTACGATACGGTCGCGCTCTTCTTGGGACTTCGATGCGTACCGAGCTCCGCGTGCGGCCTTTCGGGTTCGGCGACGCTTGATCGCCGGGCCCGTGTCATGGTGATCGCGAAAGAAAAACCGCCGTGTCTGTTCGTTTTTTCTCTATCTTGAGTTCGCTTGCGTTCGGTCTCTGCGCGTGCGGCGGTGGTTCGAGCGGGCCGGCGCCCGCAGCTCCGAGCGCAGGCGCGTCCGCGTCGCCAACTGCCGCGCCGGCGCCTACGCCTACGCCGACGCCCAAACCTTCCCCGAGCGCAACCCCCGTTGCGACGGTCCCGAACGCGTGCCTTGCGACGATGGCGCCCGCGACCCCGAACGCGATCGCGGTCGTGCCCTTCAGCACGTTCGCATCGAAACTGGCTGCGGCCAAGACGATTTGCTTCAGTGCCTACGTGTTCACCGACGCGTCGTTCCAAGCGCTCGACAGCGCCGCGCGCAGCGGCGCAAACGAAACGGTGATTCTCCCGCTCGAGGAAGAGTCCGACGATGCGAGCGATGCGATGCAGCTCGCTGCCGACGGCGCCCGGATCGTGTACGACCAGGGCTCGACCACGCCGCCGCTTCACGCGAAACTCGCGGTCGTCGACGGGTCGGCGTTTTTGGATGGCCGCAACTGGGATACGAGCGACGTCGTGATCGGCGACACCTACGCGGCCGACTTTATCGCGATCGAAAACGCGCTGGCATTCGCGCCGACCTCTTCTGCGAACCTCGACACGCTAAAGTCCTTAGCCCTCAACCGCGAAGCGAATTCGATCACGAACGCCGCGCCCGCAACGGGCGTCACCGTGCGTTTCATGACCGAATCTTTCAGTTCGGGTGCCGGCAACGTGATCGCGGCACTCGAATCGGCCGCACAGGCCGGTGCCACGGTTGAGGTCGTCGTGCTCGCGTCCGACGAACAGGGCAACTCGTCGGAAGCAAACGTATTGACCACGCTCGAGAACCCGCCGTACAACATGAGCGTACGGCTAAACCCGGCCGGCGGCAGTGAAAAGATGACGCTTATTTCGAGTCAAACCACGGGTTGGTTCGGTTCCGCCAACGCCACGTCTTCGAATGCGAACGACGACAACTACATCGATTGGGGCCTCACGGTGAGCGACCCGAGCGTTCTTTCCGCCCTGCAATCGTACTACGACTCCGTCTATGCGGGCAGTACGCCGTACTGAGTCTGTTTTTTCCAAGACGCGGGTTTGAGCTCTTGCTATGCTACCGCCATGACCATGCAAACGATTTATCCCGGCTTGACGTATGCCGATGCGCCCGCCGCGATCGCGTGGCTCGAACGGGCCTTTGGCTGCGTACCCGAACAGGTCTATCCCGGCGACCCGGGTAAAATCGCGCACGCGCAGTTGCGGGTTGGTCGCGAACTCGTCTTGCTGGGGAGCGCTGGGCCTAGCCTGATGGGACCTCGCTCGAGTCCGGCGATGCTGGGCGGCCACGGCACTATCTCCCTCTATCTGCACGTAACCGACATCGAAAGTGCCTTCGCAAGAGCGCAAGCTGCGGGATCGAAGATCGTACGGCCGCTCGCGGGGACCGATTACGACGATTCGCTTATATTCACCGCGGAAGATTCCGAAGGCTACGCCTGGGCGTTCGGAACGTATGCCGCGTCACCCGATACGGATCTCTCGCCATGTCTGCGCTTTGCCGATGCGCCAAGAGCGATTGGGTGGCTCAAAGAAACGTTTGGTTTCGAGGAGAAGATGCTCGTGCCTGATGGGTCGGGAGGGGTCGCCCATTGTGAATTGGCCTTTGGCACCGGGCTCATCATGTGCGGCTCGCATCGCGACGACGATCAGCACTGCGATTCGCCGGTTCGCGCGGGCGGTACGGCCGGAACGACGTATCTTTACACCGCGGATCCCGATACTCTGTTCGCTCGCGCGAGCGACGTCGCCGCCGATATCGCTCGTCCAATCCAGGACATGGAGTACGGTTCGCGCGAGTTCAGCATTCGCGATCTCGAAGGTAACGTGTTCTCGTTCGGCACGTACCGCCCGTAGGAGCCCAGACTCGCACGCCGCTCGGCGAGCCGAGAGAGAGCCCTGAATTCGCTCGCCTCGTACGCGCTCTCGCCGATACCATGGCCGTGGCACGGCTAGAGCGTTTCGCGGAGCCTGCCTGCCGCGTGACCGTCACGGCCCGTCTGTAGCGCACGAAAGGACCCTGAGCGCCCCGACCCTAACCACAGTCGGTCCCAATCGGGGTAGGTGGCCGAGTGGTTAAAGGCGACAGACTGTAAATCTGTTCCGCATCGCGGTACGGGGGTTCGAATCCCTCCCTGCCCACCAAGGGACGCGGGCGTTGCATAATGGTAATGCCCTTGCCTTCCAAGCAAGAGTCGCGGGTTCGATTCCCGCCGCCCGCTCCAATTCGATCAGCGCCCTCGTAGCTCAGTGGTAGAGCATTTCATTGGTAATGAAAAGGTCATGAGTTCAATCCTCATCGAGGGCTCCAGATTCGTTTCGCGTTATTGCCGGCGGGGAAAGTTCGATGATCTGCGTCGTCTCAGCCTGAATGTCGCGCCGCGCGGATCGTGGACACGTGCGGCGCGACATCCCAGCGATGCTACGGGTTGGTGGCCGTCTGCGGATTGCCCGCGGCGACGCCCTTGTTATAGATCCCTAGGAAATCCTGACCGAACGGCGTTCCGAGGCCGATGATCGGATTGTAGCCGAGCTGGCCTTTCTTCACGGTAACGACACCGTTGTAGCCGGGAATGCCTTGACGGTAGGCTTCGCTTACGTTGTTTTTCGCTCCGAGCTTGTAGAGGTAGTAGTTCGCGTTGCCGAGCCGGCCTCCGAGTTGCTGTTCCCGTACCGCGAGGAAGCCGGCGAATTCGGGCGACGACGCACTGGTTCCGATCAGCCCGAAGTATTGGCCGCCGATGACGGCAATATCGTAGCTGTCGTCCGGGCTGCAATTTTCCTGTGCCGGCTCGCCGGTGAGCGGATCGGTATAGAACGGGCAGCCGCCCATGTGCATCGACACATCCGGATCGACGCGCATTTTTGAGCCGGTGACAATGCCGTACTGCTTCTGGTATGGCGGCGCCGCGAATATGGTGCTCGGGCCGCCGCCCGAACCCCACAGTGCGTTCGTGATGAGGTTACCCTCGCCGTACGGATCGATCGGGCTCAAGATTTGGTCGGCCGTCGCCTCTTCGGAGACGTAAGCCGAGGATGTCACCTTCAGGGGCGAAGCCGTTGGATTCGGATTGGGAGCCGTTACGAGGTTCGTGCCCCCGACGCTCGTGACGTTCGGATCGTCGGACCAGATCGACGTTCCCGGAACATCTTTATACGATGCACCCGTACCTGGGTCGTCGACGTAGCCTGGCTGCGGGCAGGAACGTGCGGAATCGTCGCCCGAGGAAAAGAGGAAGGTGATGCCCTGTGAATTTCCCTGGAGAAACATCTCGTGATACGACTGTAGGATGTCCGTAAAATCTTCGCCGCCGTTATATGCGGCGGTGTAGAAAAGCTCGCACTCTCCGTACGACGTAGAGACGATGTCGGCGTCGTTGTTATCGACGATGTAAGAGTAGGCGTACAGAAAGCCTTCGGCGTCCGTCGCCGGTGCGGCTATACCGATCACGGTCGCGCCCGGAGCACTCCCGGCGGACTGTTGTACGTCGAGGTCGGCCTCGTCGCCGACGCCATAGTTGGGATTGAAGGCGATCGACTGCGGGAACACGAGATGCTGCGGGACCGGTGCCGGCGCGAGCGATCCCTTCACGGAGCCAAGAAGTTCGTGACCAAAGTATTGGGCGGCGTCCGCACTGCTAAAATCGGAATAGCCGACCGTTGCGATCGTGACGCCTTTACCGTCGAGCGCCTTGTACGACGGATAATAGTAGGCTTGTTTGAGGTCGTCGAAAAAATATCCGCCCGTTGCGGAATAGCGGTTCTTCGGTATCAAGCGCGATTGCGGTTGCGGCAACACTTCATAACCAAGGCTCACGACCGTAGCCCCCGTCGACGAGATCGCCTGCGGCACGGTCAACTGCTGCCGGGTCGCCAACGTCGTTCCGAATTGGCTCGGCACATTTCCCATCTGTACGCCGAACGCGCGCTGGACGGTCGCCACGGTGCCACGCACGTGGAGCAATTGCGACTCGGTTTTCGTGATGGAGAACCCTTGCGCGCGCAAGTATTTAGCGATGGCTGCAACGGTGGCCGGTGCGGGGCCGAAATTGGCGCGGAACTGCGCCGGATTCAACCAGTGCTGAAACATTGGGGAGTCGGGGTCGCTCTGAACTTCGACCAATTTCTCGAGTTGCGCCTTATTGCGCAGCGGTAAGTGAATGCCGAAATCGACTGCGACGTTCGGTGCCGGCATCGAGACGAAACGCGGTGCGTTGGTCAGCGCAGGGTGAGAACGGGCGACGGCGGAGGCATAAGCAGAACTCGTGGTAGCGAGTGCGACGAGCGCGGCGACCGCGAGTCCCTGCAAGGGGCGCAGAATGGTCAAGATCTGCAACCTTTCGGATACAAAAGCGAAAAGCGATGGCTAACAATCGTTCAACGATCGCTCTCGCGGTGGGGGAAAGGTAGCGGCTTTTCAGCGCGTGAGCCGCGTCACACCTTTCGAGCGCGAGGGGTCCTTTGGCCCTGATAATGGACACAATAGTCAGGAGACGGAGGCGTCTCCGTCGAGGTGGATCGATCGGCGGGCGCCGCCGGCACCGGTTTCTGCAGAAGTCATCAGCCAATCGCGGGCGTCGGGCATCAGCAGCATTCGTTCGTGCAGCGCAGGCGCATGCGCCAATATCTGTACTTGACGATTGGCGGCCCTGATCGCCATGATCCCTTCGGCGAGCGTCTGGAGGCCGGAAGGGTCGCTCGCCTCGATCGTTTGCAGCTCGACGATGATGCACTCCGTGCCTTCATCAAAGAGTTCCGAGATCGTTCCCAAGACCTCTCGAGCAGCTGCGCTCGTGGCGACGCCGTTAAGCGCGATCGAGGTATACGACGCCCGCGAGCGCGGCGCACCACCCGCAACGCCGTCCCGTTCGCTCGGATCGCGCTTAACCGCCACTATCAGCTCGAAACTCATCGCGCCGTCCTACCCTTCACGACGACATTACTAACGACAGCCCTGAAGAAAAACGATCGTCTCTTAGACGGGATCGAAGGCGCCGGTCGAGATCATCCGTTCGCCGATCGTGCGCGCCTCGCGCATCGTCTCCGGCGTGCCGGCATCTTTGCCGGATTCGATCAACTTCGCAAGCTCTTCATCGAAAAGCTGCGACACGTCGGCAGCGGAGGTAACGCCGTGGCGGATGCGCTGGGCGATCATGAGCCGGTAGATGCGGTCGGTTGCGAGATCTTCCATGTAGCCGTCGAGCAGGCTCGCACCCTTGCCGTTGATGTAACCGTTGCGATACCGGATGACGGTGCGCACGGCAGCACGCGTTCCCTCGACCGTGATCTTGCCGACGCCCGCGACCGTCGGACGCAGGTCGGGATGCGGTTCGTAACCGGGTTTAAAGCTGGCGAGCTGGTTCGGCTCGGGAAATTGTGCGACGGCGATCGCGTTCTGATCGGGGTGGCCCGTCCAGGCTCCGTCCATAAGACAGGTCGCCTCATTTTTCTTGTCTTGCGCCAGCACCGCAAGTGCGCGTTCGTTAAGTTCGGGATCCTCGCGGCTGGGATAGAGCGCCGTCATGCCGCCGATGGCAAGCATGCCGTGTTTGTGCGTGATCGATGGAATCAGCGTGCGCAAATTTTGAAAGAACGGAACGTCGTGCGGGATCGTGTTGCGGTCGGGCAGCACCCACGCTGGATCGTCGAGGTTAAAGTGAATCAAGCTCGCCATGTAATCCCAGCGTCCGAGGTTGATGCCCAGGAGATGCTCGCGCAGATTGTAGGCAAACTCTTCGATCTGGAAAGCGAAGGGATGCGCTTCGCAGAGCGCCATGCATTTGATGAAGTCCTTCGCTTCGCCCTTATGCTCGGCAAGTGACTGCAGGAGATCGCGCCACCAGAACGCCTCGTCGGCAGATTCCGATTTCGGAATGTAGATGCAGAGCGGGTGCTTGAGCCGTTTGAAATCGAGCCCATAGACGAGCAGTGCGAGATCGAAGAGCGATCCCGAGGTCAACTCGCCGTCGTAGATGCCGGCTTGGTTGAGGTGCAGTCCGCGAACCCGCGTCCACGTCACCGTCGTCGAAGGGTTGATGCCGACCGTACCGCCGCGCTTCTTATCCTCATACGTGAGCTCACCGTAGAGCGCGGAGATGATATTGGCGACGCCCGTGTGCAGATGTCCCCAGGCGTTTTCCATCGAGTCTTCGAGATCGAGCATTACCCCGGGGGCGCCGGAGTTGAGCATCTTGACGACGAGGTCGGCTTCGTCTGCCGGGCCCGTCATCTGATTGCGCTGATCGAGGCACCATTGCGGCAGCTCGATCGACCAGGTCTCGGTCGTCGCGGGCGAAGCCGGCAAATACGTCGGCCGCTTGCCGGATTGCGATGCTTCGAGCACGACCTTGCGCTTCGCGGCAAGCTCCTGCTGCCACGGCGTGAAGCGCTCGTGCAGGGGACGATAAAAGGCCGCGAACCCCTCGGGCAGATCGCGCTCGACCGAAAATCCTGCGGGTGCCGAACTGATCGGCGGCAGCGCGGTTTGCAAAAGACTCACGGTATGGGCTCCTTTGAGATCGGGGCGGCGTGCCCCCCGATGGCCCCCCAAGGGCGCACTCGCGCCCTAGTGGGTTGGTTGAGATCGGGGCGGCGTGGCCCTCGCGCCCTTTTTTTAGGCTGTCGGGGGTCTAGGCGTCGGATGTTCGCCGGGATGGAGCGGCTTCTTTTCCACCCAGCGCAACGTGTGTGAGCGTCCCGCTTGCGGCATTCGCTTCGACCAATGTCACATAGGCGACCGCACACAGTGCTGCAATGGTTGGCAGCTTGACCAAATCGAAAGCGGTCGCATTGCCCGTCCCGATGGTGCGTACGAACAAGGTCCAGCTCGCTTCTGCGAGCGCGTGGGGATCGTAGTGCGCGGCAAGGATCGCGCTTGGGTCCATGAGCGGTTTCACGAGTGCGATCGCCCATGTAAAGAGTCCGACGGTCGCGGCGCCCGCGGCCAGCGCAACGGGCGGGCGCTCGTCGACGAACGTGAGCACGAGCAACGCGACGACGAAGGCGGAAACCGGGATGGATATCGTGCCGATATTGGCAAACTGAATCCATGGGATCGCAAGCGCCGCGATCGCAATCCCGGTTGCTCGGCGCAGGCGAGGCGGCCCATACGCGTAGAGCAGGAATGCTGCCGGAAGCGCCGCGGCGATTTGCGCGATGTGCACGAACGGGCCGCCGAGAACGGCCAGCGCCGGCGGGATCGTAACGATTGCGGCGGCATTGGTGCGACGGGCGATCCGGCCGGAAACGGCCAGACCGATTGCAAGCATGCCGGCGTACCAGAGTTCCCCCGCGTGGAGCGCGAGTTCGTCGTTAACGCCGACCCGATGCAAGAAATACGTAAGGCTGAACTGTTTCTCGTTCGCAATCTCGGAAAGCGCGTGCGCCGGAACCACGGCTCGTACGTATTCTATGGTCGTCGCGAGGTTGGTCGCAGCAATCGATGCCAGCACGAGTCCGGCCGCGATCGCTGCGAGCGGCAACCGGGCGCGGGAGCGATATAAGAAGAGCGCCGCACACGCCGGCAACCCGATGTGCGGTTCGATCATCGAGCACGCTGCCGCGCATGCAGCCGACACGTCACGCTTCTCTGAAAGCAACCAGCCCGCAAGCGCGATTGCGGCGATCGCAAGCGGCGCGATCTGTCCCAGACACAGTGATGCGTAACCGTCCGAAAGCGCGAAGCCAAGTGCGATCGCGGGCCATGGCAGACCGGTGAAGCGGTACACCGCCCAGACCGACACGGCGACGCCGGCGGTTATGACGAGCAGCCACAGTGCAATGGCCGGAACGAACGGCAGCAGCGAAAGCACGCGAAACGGGAGAAGCGCAAAGGGCGGCACAGGCGCCGGCATCGCGAGTCCCGCTGTTCCCGCGATGATCGGCTCGGGCTTCGGCCGCCGTTCGCATGCCCCGAGCGGTTCGGCGAGATACGGATCGGCTCCGAGCCGAACGCTCTCGCCGGCGCAATAGAAAGCCTCGAAATCGCGAAATAAACCGGTCGGGCGCACCGAAGGCACAACTGCAGCGGCCAACACGGCCAGCATGAATGCGACCGCCGCCGTCATCGCCCGCTGCCTCGGAAAAGCGACCGCTACCCTCACAGTACCGTCATCGGCCCGGAGCCGCGCAAAGCCGACCTTCCCCGGCCCTCGCCCCCAAGGATCGGGGCGGCGTGCCCCCCGATGGCCCCCCGAGGATCGGGGCGGCGTTCCCCCCGCGACGGCCCTAAAGACCGGGGCGGGCGCTCCGGTAAAGGCTTCGGCGGGTCGGGGCGCCCAAGAATCGCGCATGGTGGATGCATGACTGTTGCTTGGTTCGTGCGCGCGCTCTGTGCAATCATGTGTGCCGTTCCCGCGACGACGGTCGCCGGCGCGGACGAGGCGCCGGCGCCTGAAGCAGCCGCGGCGCCGTTCCCGGCATTGCACTGGCGGAACATCGGGCCGTTTCGCGGCGGCCGGACGGTCGCCATCGCCGGCGTGCCGCGTCTGCGCGGCACGTTTTATATGGCGCCCAACAACGGGGGCGTGTGGAAGACGGTCGATGCCGGCCGCACGTGGACGCCGATTTTCGATGCGCTGGATACGGGCTCGATCGGTGCACTCGCCGTCGCGCCGTCGGATCCGAACGTGGTGTATGTCGGCAGCGGCGAAGGCTTACGGCGCCCCGATTTGTCGACGGGCGACGGACTTTACGCATCGCACGATGCGGGGCTCACGTGGCGCCATCTCGGTTTGCGCGACGGCCAGCAGATCCAGCAAATCGCGATCGATCCGCACGATGCGAACCGGCTCTTCGTCGCCGTCGTCGGCCATCCGTTCGGCCCCAACAGCGAACGCGGTCTGTATCGCTCGACCGACGGCGGCGCGACGTTTTCGCGCGTGCTCGGCGATGAAAGCGGCGACGTCGGCGCGGTTGCCGTGGTCATCGATCCGCACGACGCGCGCACGATCTATGCGTCGCTTTGGGCTTCGCGCAACGGACCGTGGAATCAAACGCAAGTCTACGAACTTTTCGATCGCAGCGGACTCTACAAGTCGACCGATGGCGGCACGACGTGGACCAAACTCACGCAAGGTTTACCGCCGCTCGTCGGCCGCATCGGCATTTCGGTATCGCCCGCGGATTCCAAACGCGTGTACGCGACCGTTGAGAAGACCGATGGGTGCGGCATCTATCACTCCGACGACGCGGGCGTTTCCTGGACGCAGATGAACGGCGAAGAACGCGTGTGCGGCCGCACGGACGATTTTGCGGGCATCACGGCCGATCCGCACGATCGTGATGAAGTGTATGCCGCCGACACGACGACGTACCGCTCGCGCGACGGCGGCAAGACCTGGACCGGTATCAAGGGCGCGCCCGGCGGGGACGATTACCACACGGTCTGGGTCGATCCGGACGATTCGGATACGATCGCGCTCGGCGTCGATCAAGGGGCGACGATTTCCATCGACGGCGGCGTAACGTGGAGCTCCTGGTACAACCAGCCGACGGCGCAGTTCTATCACGTGATCACCGACAACCGCTTCCCATACCGCGTGTTTGGCGCACAACAGGAAAGCGGCAGCGAGGAAGTGCTCAGTCGCGGAAACGACGGCGCGATCACGTTCGGCGACTATCATCCCGTCGGCGTCGAAGAGTACGGCTACGTTGCGCCGGATCCGCATCATCCGTGGCTGATCTACGGCGGCAAGACGACGGTCTACGACGAACGCACCGGCCAAACCCAAGACGTTTCACCCACGTATGACCACGGCACGTATCGCTTCGACCGCACGAACCCCCTGGTGTGGGACCGGGTCGACGGCACGACGTTGTATCTCGGTCTCAACGTCGTCTTCGCAACGCGCGACGGCGGCCACTCGTGGACCACGATCAGTCCCGATCTCACGCGTCCGGATCCTGGTGAGCCCGCGACGCTCGCAAACTTCGCGAAGAACGATCCGCAGAACGGTAAACATCGCGGCGTCATTTATAGCCTCGCACCTTCGTACACCGATCGCAATACGATTTGGGCCGGGACCGATGACGGTCTCGTGTGGATCACGAAAGACGGCGGCAGGCATTGGTCTTCCGTTACGCCGCCGGCACTCACCGCGTGGAGCCGCGTCACGCAGATCGACGCTTCGCACCACGACGCGCGTACCGCGTATATATCGGTGAGCCGGCAACGCTTGGATGATCTCACACCGTATATCTACCGCACGCACGACTACGGGAAAACGTGGCAGCCGATCGTGGACGGCATTCCCTCGGGCGAACCCGTTAACACGGTGCGCGAAGACGTTAAGCAGCCGGGACTACTTTTTGCCGGAACAGAAAAAACCGTCTACGTTTCGTTCGACTACGGCGACCACTGGCAGCGCCTGCAAAACAATTTGCCACCGACATCGATCCGCGACCTCGTCGTTCACAACGACGATCTCGTGGCCGGCACGCACGGCCGTTCGTTCTGGATTCTCGACGACGTAGCGCCGCTGCGCGAGTGGGCGCGCGCGCAACAGCGCATCGCGGCTTCGGGCTCGTGGCTTTTCACGCCGGCTTTGGCCTACCGGGTACGGCGCGATACGAATCCCGATACGCCGTTGCCCCCCGACGAGCCGGTGGGCGAGAATCCGCCTGACGGCGCCATCATCGATTACGCGCTGCCGGCGGATGCAAGCGGACGCGTCACCATCGAAATCGCCGATGCGAACGGTCGCATCTTGAGTTCGTTCGCAAGCGACGACCCGCCGGAAGCCGTGGACCCGGAGATCAACGTGCCGACGTACTGGCTGCCCCCGTCGCGCAATCCGAGCGCGGAGCCGGGAATACATCGCTTCGTTTGGGACCTCAAGGCGACGGCGCCGGCAGCGTTCGAGCACGACTATCCGAGCGCAGCGATCGTGCACGATACCCCGCGCACGCCCGAAGGCGTGCTCGTACCGCCTGGTGTGTATACGGTGCGTCTTACGGCGGGAGGCCGAACGTTCGCGCGGACGCTGCACATCGACATGGATCCGCGTGTCCCGGCATCGCCGCGCGCAATCGAGGAGCAGTACGTTCTCGCGACACGCCTTGCAACTGCAATGAACCGCACCTTCGCGCTCGGAACCGATGCACAAGCAAAGAAAGACATGGACGCCGCCGGCCGGTATCAGGCCCTCAACGGCTACCTGGCCGCGATGCTCGCGCTCGTGGAATCTGCCGATGCCGAGCCGACTGCGACGATGAACGCGACTTCGTCGATCTTAATCGCCGGCGTCTCCAACGGCGGCCGAATCTCGATGAAATTCCCGATGCGAAGATGAGCCGTAAGAGCCGCAAGCGCTTGTCACCGGCCGAACGAGAGCAAAAGATACGTGCCGCGCACACCTTCCGCATGCGGAAAGGGATGTTCCGACTAGCGCTTCTTGGCACGATGGTCGTACTGGATATGGTCCTGATCCCGCTCAACGGGTTTCTCGGCGCAGTGGCAGCCTTCGTGATCGTTGCCGTCCCGTTTCTCGTCGCCAATAAACTCTTCAATTTGTAGCGGGGAAAAGAACGTGCGCCCGGCCAGAATTGAACTGGCAACCTAAGGCTTAGGAGTCCTTCGCTCTATCCAATTGAGCTACGGGCGCGTTTTTTGGGGTGAGAATCGGGCGGTGGACTGCGTCGCTACGGCCCTTGCGCCCACTAGGGCGCGGCGGGCCTAGGCTCCTTGCCACCGCCCGATTTTCACCCCAAAAAATTGTTCGTTTTTCCGGCGGGGTAGGTCAGAGGGTATTAGCTTAATTGGGCTAATTTGGCTAATGGTTTGAACTTTGACGAGGAGCGTATCGATGGTTATGCGGACGGCTTTTTCTTTGATTTGGTGCGGGCTTGCGTGCGGGTTGAGCGCGTGCAATTTGGGGACACGGACAGGGTGCGGAACCCCCATCGTGTATGAGCCGAGCGTCTACCTGTTATATCCCGAACCCGGCGCGACGAACGTCCCCGATGGGACGAATGTTCTCATCTACGATAGTGACGACGATAGCGCGCCGATCACGCTGAGCGCAGCGAACGGAACTGCTCTCACGACGTCGCCGACCTCGGTGCCGTCGCCCCTCCCGAGCCCAATTGCGACTCGCAACGATCCGAGCGAATATGCAGTGCGTCTGCCCGCCCTGAACGCCGCGACGAAATACACCGCCGTGGCGGACGTCAGACTGGTCGGCTGTGGAGCGAATCAACCGACAACCTTCCGCTTGGGAAGCTTCACCACGAAATAACCGCCCCCGGGGCCCTATTCGGCCAACTCGCAGCTTTCAACGACAGGGTCACCCTCAAGGTCGAAGGCGACCGCGAACTGCATCGGCCGGCAGCAGACGGGGCAGTCCTCCACGAACCGCTGGCGCCGGCCGCCGCTTGGATCGACTGCCACGAAATTCTGCTCGAAGCAACTGGGGCACGTGTAGGCGGCATCGCTCTCTAGGGGCACGCGCCCCCGTTCCCGCCGGGAAAGCCGCTCCCCCGGTCGGGACGGCGGCGCCTGGGTCGATGCCTCGGTCGATTGATTCCGAGCCGCGGACCGTGCTATACTGTCGCGTACAGCGGACGGGGTCCGTATTTTTTATGTCGGCATCAACCCTAGGATTCGAAGATGGCAAAAAAAGAGAACCGCGTCATGGTCGTCCTGGCCTGTCAAGAGTGTAAGCGGCGCAATTACAATTCCCAGAAAAACAAGCAGCACAACACCGACCGCCTCGAGCTGTCGAAGTATTGCCGCTTCTGCCGCTGCCACCGCGCCCACCGCGAAACCAAGTAATCCAGCCGCTTCCAATGTACCGGACTGCTTTTCAGGGTAAACTTGAAGGCACGGTCGGGACGTCGGGAAGACCTCAAAGGGCGGTAGCTCAATTGGTAGAGTTGCGGTCTCCAAAACCGTCGGTTGCAGGTTCGAGTCCTGTCCGCCCTGCCAACACATTCGCAGATAAACCGAAAAATGACGGAATTCGTACACCGGATCCGCACATTCCAAGCCCATGGGCCCGGGAGTCCGGGCCCGGGGGCCATCGGGGGGCCGTGCCGCCCCGATCTTCACATAAAACCGAAAAATGACGGAATTCGTACACCGGATCCGCACATTCCAAGCCCATGGGCCCGGGAGTCCGGGCCCG